>OGPT01001432.1_pt1 | contig 21945 bp, 29 predicted proteins | sample 1552951 | NCBI WGS metagenome assembly OGPT01 (sample SAMEA2580224, study PRJEB22360) | human gut metagenome | biome: human gut; feature: human-associated habitat; material: faeces | place: Denmark | collected 2008/2010
GGCGGCAGCAATGGTGGCGGCAGCGGTACTGATGATCCGTTCCTCTGTGGCTTTAATTCTTAATGACGAAAGAGAGGATTTTTTATTATGACTATTAACTATGCAGATAAGTACAGCGCAAAAATTGATGAGCGCTTCAAGACTGGCGCTCTGACTGCTCCGGCAATCAACAACGATTATGATTTCACCGGTGTGCAGACTGTAAAGGTTTATTCTATTCCTACCGCCGGCATGAATGATTACACTTCTACCGGCGCAAACCGTTATGGCACCCCGGCAGAGCTGGAGGATTCCGTTCAGGAGCTGACCTTGACCAAGGACCGTTCCTTCACCTTCACCATCGACAAGAGCAACTATCAGGATACCGGTATGCTGAAAGAAGCCGGTGCAGCATTACAGCGCCAGATTGACGAGGTAATCATTCCGGAGCTGGATATTTATCGTCTTGCACAAATCGCTGCAGGCGCTAAGAACAGCGCAACCGCTGCAGTCACCAAGGCCAACGCTTACAGCGCCTTCCTCGACGGCACCGAGAAGCTGACTGACGAGAAAGCACCTTTAGGCAATCGTATTGCTTATGTGGCTGCGTCTTACTTCAAGCTGCTGAAGCAGGACGAATCCTTCATCAAAGCTTCTGATCTGGCACAAAACATGCTGGTAAAAGGTCAGGTTGGCATGGTAGACGGCATTCCTATTATCGTTGTGCCTGCATCCTACATGCCGGCGAAAACCGCGTTTATCATCACCAATCCTATCGCCTGCTGCGCTCCTGTTAAGCTGGCAGATTATAAGATTCATGATAACCCGCCCGGTATCAACGGCTGGTTGGTTGAAGGCCGTGTGCGCTATGATGCATTCGTTCTGGAAAACAAGAAAGGTGCTATCTACGTACATAAGACCGCTGCTGAATAATGAAAAGCGTAGGGATTACGCGCGAATTTGATAAGCTGGTGCGTGCTTTCGAGGCCGCACCGGTCCAAACGCGCGACATGGTACGCAGGCAGGTGAAGATGGCCGTCAGAGATGTCAGGGAATATGCGCGTGACCATCATCGTTTCATCACCAGAAGCGGTATGACTGAAAAAAGCATTATGAGCGAAGTGAAGGAGAACCAAGGCACTGTTTATCTTGGAAGCAGTACAGCTGTATTCCAGCACGAAGGCACTAAGGCGCATTTGATTGTACCACGCAGTAAAAAGGTGCTGCGCTTTGCCATAAACAAGGAATTTGTCTTCAGCAAGCGTGTGCGTCACCCCGGCATAAAGGCGGACCATTTTCTTTATACGGCAGCTGATGTTATGCAGCCTGTTATTGTCAGCAGATTTGCCAAGGCTTTAGACAGTCTGCTGGGAGGTTTATAATGGATTACATTGATTTTGGAGATATACAGGACGCGGTGCTGGATTGCAAATATGAGGATATTGTCTATGGCAATGAAATCATAAACAGTCTGGCCGGCAGGCTGAAGGTAACCGATATTCCCGAGCCTGTATCCTACATAGTCAAGCGCTTGGGCGTTGTGGCAGCCTGCTATAACAGATGCCTGCTGAAGACCGGCACAGACCCTACGACTGTATTTAACGGCGCTGGCGGTGTAGAAAACAGCGACATATACGCACAGAAGCTGAAGCTGTACAAGGCTGAGATGGAACGCCTTATGGCAAGTATTACAGCTGCTGATTTCGGCGTCACCGGAGGGCAGGGGAGAGCAAGTATTCCTCTGTATCGCTCATGAGCAGACGTACTGAAATTACAGATGTTATCATGGGACTTTTGCAGGACCAGATACCGGAAGTGCATTGGAGCAGCCTTGTTACCGGTGCTAGCCGTGGCAATAAGCTGGAAGGCACTGTGAGCTGTGACCGTATCACCTATGTGGAGATGACTAAGAGCGGGCGCAAGGGCGTACTGACATACAGCATCTACCTGCTGGATACGGCAAGCATTGAAGGCGTTGATGCCTTAGCTGATAAGCTGGATGCCTTGCTGACGCATTATCACGATTTAGGCGGCTGGTGTATTGACAGCCAAGTGAAAGAAATCGTTTTCGGTGTGGCACAGGGCAAGGCTGATGCAGGCATGGCGCTGATTACCTATGAAGTTTATTTTGATTGTTAGGAGGAACAGATATGAGTGAATATACTTTCCCGACCCGCACCGATGCGACCAGCACTGCGACTGCGGGCAAAGATTATTTGATTTACCTGAATACCGGCACTACCGAAGCAGCGCCTACCTGGACTCTGCTTGGTGGCCAGCGTAGCGGTGATTTGAACCGTGAAGCTGACGAGATTGATGCTTCCCATAAGACTTCCGGTGGTTGGAAATCTACCCTGCCAGGTTTGCGCAGCTGGTCTATCGACCTTGAAACCGTTTACCTTGCGGGTGATACCGGTGCCAAGTTCTTGGAGGCTGCTTTTTTGGCAGGCAAGCAGGTGCATGTTAAATTTGAATATCCGGATAAGAGCTTTGTTACCGGTTGGGGTTCTATTACTGAATGCTCTCTGAGCACTCCGCATGATGATGTTGCTACTCTTAAAGGCACCATCAGCGGCGACGGTCCCCTCAGCGAACAGAGCAAGGGCTGATTCTTAAAATAAGGCTGGCACTTAGCTGGCCTTTTCTTATATGGAGGATAACGAATGAAAAAGATTGACATTAAGGCTTTTGGTGAAGGTCAGCAGATTTGGTTTAATATCGGCCGCCTGCGCCGCGTAGAGGACATGTTGAAATGTCCGATTGGCGAGGTGCTGCAGGACGCTGACAAGCTGAGCCTGAAGAATCTGCTGGTACTGCTGAGCGTAGGCATGAGCCAGAACGGCAATAAGACTGAACAGTATTATGCTGAAAAGATTGACGAGGCCATGGAAAACGGCTACAGCATTGCCGATATCCAGCTGCCTGTAGTGAAGGCTGTGGCTGCCAGCGGTATTTTAGGCGTGGGAGCTTATTATCGGCTGTTCCCGGACGAACTGACCGATGAGCAGAAGGCTGATATTGAATACGAAAAAAACTAATTAGCGAGGGTGGTGGCTGCGTATCTATGCGGACATGGTACAATGCAGCTAAAACCCTTGCTTTTGGTGAATTAAGGCTCAAACCTTTGGATTTTAACAGGCTTTCAGTGTTTGAGTTTAACGATATGGTCGATGCATGTAATGAAATAAGAATGGCAAAGCGGTGGGAAACAGCCTACTGGGTAGCCAACATCATTTCCCCGCATCTCCGCAAGCCTGCCAAAGCAGGTACACTGATGCGGCCGTTCCTGAAGCAGAAGACCAAAGAAGAGCAGGCAAGGGAGCGGGAACGCTTCTATGCTGATTTTGAGCGTCAGAGGAAGGAGGCAGGCAATGGCAAATAAAGAAATATCCGTCAAAATTACAGCGGATAGCAAACAGGCTGAGCAAGGCTTCAGCAGAACTGCAGCAGCAGTAGAAGCTGCAGGCGATGCTGCCGGCAGAATGTCCGCGAAAATGAGCAAATCGACAGCCATTCTTACCGATATTGCCAAAATGTTTCAGCAGCTGAATTCTGACGTGAAAGCAATGCGCAAGAGCCTGGACAGTATCGACAGCAAGAATGTCCGGCGCGTAGGCGATGAGCTGGAAACTGTCAGCAAGCAGTCCAAAAAGGCAACCAGCGGAATAAAAGGCTTTGCTGATAAATGCAATAAGATGACTGGAGCGCTTAGCGCTATTGCTGCAGTGCAGTTAGGCAGCGTCTTCACCGGTATGGCAGGCGGTATCCTTAATATGGGCATAGCGTCTGTACAGGCTGCAGCACAGATGCGTCAGTATGAGATTGCCTTCCAGACCATGCTAAAATCTGCTGAGGCTGGCACGCAGATGCTGAGGGATTTACAGCAGTTTGCTGCAGAAACACCCTTCGACGTACCCGGTGTTGTAAGCGCGGGTCAGCAGCTGATGGCGTTCGGCTTTAAAGCTGAAGAGATTATCCCTATGCTTACGAATTTAGGCGATGCAGCCAGCGGTTTAGGCTTAGGCACGGAAGGCGTTAGCCGTCTTGCATACGCATTAGGGCAGATGCAGACTAGCGGTAAGCTCAATGCTCAGGACATGATGCAGCTTACCAGCGCGGGTATTTCGGCATGGGATATGCTGGCGCAGGCTGCAGGTAAAACAGTAGCTGAGATGAAGGACCTTTGCTCTAAAGGCGCTATTGACTCTAAAGCAGCCGTGCAGACCATTGTCGCAGGCATGAACGATCAGTTCGGCGGCATGATGGCCAAGACCTCAGACGAAGTTGCCGGTCTTCTGGCCAACATCAAAGAAACTGTCGGCAATACTTCTGCCGCTGTAGGCAAATATCTGACGGAAGCCTTTAACATCAAGGGTATCTTGAAGGATGTATCCGACAGGTTGGGAGAGTTCCAGCAGAAGATGCAGACGGCGACAGAGCAGGGCAAGAGCTTGCGAGACGTTATAAAAGAGTGCGTGCCTGCTCCTGTTATCGCTGCAATAGGTGCATTTGCTGCAGTGCTTGTTGTTGTATCGGTTGCAGCCGTAGCGACGTTAGGCGCGGTGCTGGGACTTTCTGCAGGTATTGTGGCTGCTGGTGCTGCAATCGGCGCTGCTATTGCTCTGATAATCGTCTATTGGGATGATTTGGCTAATGCGGTAAAGGCAGCTGTGCAGGGTATACTTGATACCGTTATTATCATCGGTACTGCTGTTACAGAAGCTATTCTGGGCGTTGTACGGTGGATTCTTGATACGATAGGTGATATGTGGGCAGATATTACCGGAGACCATAATAATTGGTTTAACGATTTTGCCGATATGCTTGGCGATGCTATGGATGCTGTGGAAGATTTCGCCAGAAAGGCTATAGCTTGGTTTGATGAAGTTTTTGCAGCAAAGCAAAGAGCAACGGCTACAGAAAGTTCAGCTGATGATGGTCATGGTGGTGCCGGTGGCAGCTATGGTGATGATTCTTCTGCTGAAAAGCCTAAAAAACGACCTGCGATACCAAAAAGGCCGCTTATAATCCCAAGCAGAGATACCAATGTAGCTAGAACAGGTGGCAATGGCCGAAATGAGAATGTTGCACTGAAAGCTCTGCAGGACGAAAATAAGATTAATCAAGAAAGGCGCAAAATTGAAAATGAGTACGTACGCTTAAAATTAAAAAAGGAAAAAGATTTGTTTGAAGCTCAGAACGCTATTGCAAAGAAATACGGCACCGACGCTCAAAAATACCAAATTCAGCTCAATGAAATTGAGTTCAACAAAAAGCAGGAACTGCAGGAAGAAGAACTGGCCTACACGGAACAGATACTTGCTGCTGAAAATGCACTTAAGGAAGCGCAGTTGCGTGGAGCTTCCCAAAAAGAGCTGGAGATGCTCAGGGAGAAGCTGCAGCTCATCAAGGATACTCATGCTTATACCATGGATAATATTGAGAAAACTGCTGCTGCCAATACTGAGAGTACTAAATTTGACTATAGCAATAAGCAAATCAGCTGGAAGGCTGATTACAATGCTTCTGATACCGTTGGGCAGATGACGATGAAGAATGATAAGTGGAAGGAAGAAGCTACTGAGTCTGTGACAAATAGTCCTTTTCTGGACGATAAACTGAAATTGGAAGCACTGACTGCAATCAATCAGAAGTACGATGAGCAACAGCAGAAAATCAATACCATCAGCAAGATTCAGCAGACCAGCAATCAGCTGGCGAAGGATTTTTCCGGTGCTATAACTGACTGGATTACCGGGGCTAAGAGCTTCGGCGATGCTATGAAAAGCGTCCTGCAGCAGCTTATCTCCCAGCTTATCCAGGCAGCTCTTTACGCAACCATTGTAGCTGCCTGCACCGGCGGCGGTGGTGGTTTTGCGGCACGTTGGAAGGGTGCTTTCGGCAAAGCCTTTGCTTCAGGTGGTTCTGTCGCTGGCCCCGGTACCGGTACGAGTGACAGCATACCTGCAATGCTCTCTAATGGCGAATATGTCCTGAATGCTCAGGCTGTAGACCGTTTGGGTGTACCGTTCCTTAATGGCCTGAATACGGGACGTTTGAGAGGCTTTGCCAGCGGCGGGCTTGTCGGTTCCGGTGGTGCTTATAATCGTCCTGCCAGCGTTGCTTCCTCCAGCAGCTCTACGAGCAACAGCATCACTCTTAACGTATCAGCGTTGGATGCATCCAGCTTTGCTGACTTTTTGGCGCGTGGAGGCATGCAGGTTCTAAAGCAGGCAACATTAGACGACAACCGCAACTTCAACGCGGCGTTTGATACTTTTTAAGGGGGATGCGTATGGCTGAAAGAATATTTCCGCTTGACAGCGGTGAAACAGCATGGAGCAGTACACTGCAGCAGGCGTGGGAGGTCACACAGACAGAAACCGCCAGCGGCAGGCGTAGGGCGATTTGTAGCCAACTGTATCCTAAACTATCATTTACTGTGAGCTTTACTGCTTTAGACGATAAGAATCTGTCGCTACTAATGGGCTTTTATGCAAAATGCAAGGGTACTCTTTTACCTTTCTTTTACAAGGATTATGGCGCTCGCGTCGAGCTACAGGAGCTTAGCAGGGATGAAAGTGGTAAATATCAGCTGTTCATTAAAAATGGTGGCTATGTACTACCTTGCGAAAAGGCTGACAATGTAAGTGTTTATGTTGATGATAAAGAGACTGCAGATTTTACATTGGACGGGGACATACTGACAGTGCCAGCTGCGACGGCAAAAAGCGTTGTTATGGCAAGCTTTGACTATTATTGGCGTGTACGCTTCTCAGATACGCTTTCTGTTACCCAGACTTTTGCTGATGTAAACAACGTTAACTTGAAATTGGTTACAGTGAGGTGATGAAGATGAAAAACTGTACGTTAGACCTTGCTCAACACCTGAATACAGATAATGAATTTGTCTGCTGTGATTTGTTTACACTAAAGTTAGCGAATGGCAGTATTTACCGTACTGCTGAATTTGACAAGGATATCAGCTTTAACGGCAAACTGTACAAGGCTGACCGTTTTATTATGAAACGTGAACAGACGAAAAGCTCTGGCGCACCTTCAGTTGAAACCTTGAGCGTGATGCTGAACACTGACCGCCTACATGATGATAAGGTTGATGGCAAATATCTGCTGCAGGCAGTGCATGATGGCACGCTGGATGATGCTTATCTGACGCTTGGACGCGCCTTTCTGGACGCGGAGACAGGAGCTGTCCTAGGCGTGCTGGAGCTTTTTACAGGCAGATGCGAGATATCGTCTTGCGGCGGCATCAGCTGCAAATTGTCCGTGAAGAGCGAGACCGTTGGGCTAAATGCGTCTGTGCCCTTGCGCACCTTTGCGCCGCAGAACGTCTACCAAGAGGCGGACGGGGTGGTCAGCACGGCTAGCAAAGACACTTACACATGTATGATTCCACTCAAACCATCGAAGAATGTGCTGGTGAAGATATGAATAAACTCCTTGATTTAGCAAAAACCTATGTAGGCACGCCGCATATCAATGGCGGTGACGTGAAGGGCGCAGGGCTTGACTGCTGCACCCTGGTGACAAATTTTTATGCTGAGTTGGGGCATAAGAAAATAAAGGTCAAATTTGGTTATAGCGCAGACTGGTATTGCCAAAAAGGCTGCAAGGAACTGCTCTTACCTTATTTAGAAAAACATTTTGTAAGAACTGCGTGCTTGATGCCTGGCTATTTGCTCAGCTACCGTTGGGGGCACAGTAAGTATGCACATCTTGCCATCTATTTAGGCAAAGGCATGCTGCTGCACTGCGACGCTGATGATGATACGACCATTACAAATATTGATGATCCGAAATTTACTGACGCCCTTGGTAAAAGCAGAATAACAGGATTTTGGAGGCCTAAACATGGGGTTATTTAAAAAGACAAGCTTTACAAGCCGCTCAAATAAAATAGATGCTTTTCAAAGTACAGTCTGTGAGTTCGGAACTCCGGTTCCGCTGCTTTTTGGTACATGTAAGGTTTCTCCGAATCTGATTTGTTACCAGGACTTTACGACTAAAGAAAAGCGTGTTACGCAGAAAAGCGGTAAGTCCAAAAGTACAACAATCACCTATTTGTACTATGTTTATGCAGAGCTGGCTTTAGGCGAAGGCGTAATCAAGGACGTAAGCAAGGTGTGGGTAGGCGATACAGCATATAATTCTTTGGCAGCACTTAACGCCAACGGCCGTAACGAAGGCGCGGGATTATCGTTGAATCGCGGTGATAATAATGCACCAACAACGTATATGTCTACAAACCATCCTGAGATAGCTACAGGATATACTGATCTTGCTTATCTTTATGGAAAAATCTTCTTGGGAGAAGACAGCGCTTCCATGCCGTCCTATAGTTTTGAAGTCAAGGGAACGCTTATAGACAGTAATGACGGGACTGATGCCAATCCGGCCGGAGTTATTAAGAGCATATTAGGAAGCATTGGCCTTGGCGATTATGTTGATATCCCGAGCTTAAAAAATTATGCCAGCTATTGTAAAAATGCTGACCTGCTTATCAGCACTTATAATGACGCTTTCTCCAATCAGAAAAAAGCGCAGGAAGTCATTGCTGAGCTGTTGGAGCTGACGAATACCTACATGTTCTGGAGCGTGGACAGATTTAAATTTGTTCCGCGCGACGATATTCCACGCGGAACGTGGAAGCCGAATACAGAGATTATCTATGATATTGATGCTGATGAACTGATTAGCCAGGGCGGTGCTCCTGTTGTTTTCAAGCGTAAGGACAGTACGGAGATATACAACTACGTTACTGTTAATTTCCTGAACCGCGCTAATGACTATGAAGAGGAGAGCGTCAGCTTCCAGGATATCGCCAGCATTAAAACTTATGGTGTGCGGAGTGTGAGCTATGACGCTAAATGGCTACATACAAAGGAACGCGCTTTGAAGTACGCACAAATGAAAACGCGCCTTGCGCAGACGGAGTGCAACCAATATACGCTGAAGCTGCCTTGGAAGTATTGTCGCCTTGAGCCCGGTGACCTTATCCGCATCACAGATGATGCGATTGGCATTAAAGGACAGGTTGCAATGGTCAGCGAGGTTACAGAAGCAAACAACGGCTTGATAACAGTTACTGCCCTGCAGCGTGCTCCTGGTGATTACAGCGAGGCTAAGTATAAGGTAGACAATAAATACCAATACCAGGACTTCAACGTGAATCCAGGCGACACTGCAACGCCGCTCTTCATCATTCCACCGTCTGACCTAGTGGCGAGCAGTAGCGGCTGCGAGCTATGGATAGCCTTGCATGGCGACAGCGAAGATTGGGGCGGCTGTGACGTTTATGTATCAACCAAGGACGGTGATTACAGCTACAACGGCACGCATGGCGTGAGCAGCGTTTATGGCTGGCTGGTATCTGATTTGTCTTATGACGGAGATAGTGTTGATATAGAGCTGGACAATCCTCGTGCCGTAGAGCTTTTAACTGGCAGCGCTCAGGATGCTAAAGATGGCAATACGCTGATTTGGATAAACGGCGAGTGCATGAGCTATAGCCTTGCAACGTTGCAAGGCTCAAACATTTATACTCTGAGCGGTCTTGTTCGAGCACAATGTGGCACCAAACAGGGCGAACATTACTATGATGACGATGTTGCTATACTTGACGGCAATATTTACGCTGTGTCTTTGCCTAAATCCTATATCGGTAAAACACTGTATTTTAAGTTCCCAGCGTTTAACGCCTTCAAGGCAAACGGGCAGGATTTAGCTGACGTTGACTGCTATACGTGCGTTGTTGGTGTTGGCGATTTGCCTAACTGCACAAACATTATGGCTTACAACAAGTATCGTGATGTTGATGGTGTTATTGTGTACCATGACATTATTGTGGAGTGGCAACCACCGGCAGGATTGGAAAACTATCAACAGGCGCAGGTGTGGTACAAGGCATCTACGGAAAGCAAGTGGCAATATGGCGGGCAAGGGTATAACAAGGCTACATTGCCTCAGGTTGACATTGGCGTGACTTATGAAATTGCTGTTTGTACACAGGACGTTTTCGGAAATGTAGAAACGCCTGACAGCAGTGCCCAAACAAGTATTCTGGTTGCACTCTCAACGGAAATACCCAATACTCCGGAAAACATCAGCATTGCCATAGGCGATTATTTTACAGTTAAATGGGATGAAGTTCGTAATGCTGACATCAAGTATTACGAAGTCCGGTTAGATAATCAAGCTGGCGTTGATAACAGTAACTTTATCGCTCGCGTGAGCGATGCCAGCTGCACAACAAACGCTGTACAGGAGCGCAAAGGAAGCGTGTATATTTTTGCTGTAAGTGCTTATGGCAAGATTTCTGCTCCGGCTAAAGCAGATTACAGCTTTGAAGCACCGAAAGCACCGGAAATAATTGTCGATGCGAGATTTCAGGGGCTGGAATGCCATGTGAACAGCATACCGGCTAATTGCATTGGCGTTCATTGGTATATATCAGGAACGCAATATACTTACGATGAAAAAAACAGTAATCTTAGCTTTTTCAAATCGTTGAGTGCCGGTGTATATGATGTAAAGGCCTGCTATTATGACTATTTTGGCAATGGACCATTTAGCGGACAGATTATGTCGAGTGTGAAAGCTACTATTGATAACAGCCTTTTGGCTGCAGAGGCAATAAGCACTGATAAACTGGACGCAGCAACGAAAAAGGCGCTTGAAGATGCCAAAGAAGCAGCCAAGCTTAACGGCAACGTCTACACGAAGACTGAGACTGATAATCAGATTAGCAATACAATGGCTAATTTTAAAAATGGCGAATTGAAATCGTATGCTACAATCACGCAGATGAACGATGCCATAAGCCTGGCAGTCAGAGATGTTGATGTTGACGGCAACACTGTGCTGACAAAAATCAATCTTGCTGATGGTACGATACTGCTTGATGGCAAGTACATTCATATCACTGGTAATACTAAAGTTGATGGCAGCATAATTACAAATGATATGCTGGCTGGTGGTATCACCGCTGATAAGATTATGGTTAATAGCCTGTCAGCCATCTGTGCGACCATCGGCACGCTGCGTACTGCTACGAGCGGTGCACGCACGGAAATCCAAGATAACTTAATTGAGGTTTACGACAGTAATAATGTGCTGCGCGTAAAAATGGGGGTATGGTAAAATGCCGCAAGGAATAGAGATATATAAAGGTGGCAGTCCGACGATAAGCGTTACCACATCGCTTTGCCGTGTGTTGGGCAAAGTTGATTTGACCGACTCTCAAGGGGCTATTGTCTGTGAAGATAGCAGGCTATGGGCTTATGTATATCGCATATCTAGCGGCGGTTCCTACCCGGTTAAAATTACAATTAATGGTAATACGATTAATTGGATATATCTGGAGGATGCTATTTATGGAGCAGGCACAAACAAATACGCAAAGGGGATGAGGCTTGTTTATGGCAGTTACTAAATACATCGAAGTCAGAAACAATGATAACGTTGTTACGATTGACGATAATTATCAAAACCTTGTGCGTGATGGGAAAGTTATCAGGATTAGGCAATATAAAAAATGTAATTCGAGGACGGAATTTATTCCAAGCAACAACGAGATATATCAGTATTTTAAAGATGAAAACGATTGGGACATATTAATTACATTTGACGTTGATGAGAGCATAAACGAGATATTGGCTTTCAGTGCGCCTGCAGATGAGCTTGTTAAATTCTTTCCGCTACGGATACAAGACAGATATATGATTAATATAATCGTGCCGTTTGACGCAAACTATGGCGACAGAGAGTCAAGTTTACAGGTGTATTTGGGAAGAATCAGGTTTGCAAAATATAACAATCGCGATTTAACTGATCCGGAACACGGCGCAGGTTTGATGATTTATAACAAAGACGGCAAGCCTATATTTAGCTCAGAAGAACAGTATCTGCGTGTGCTACATTATTATTTTAAATGCACCGAAAAGCTAACAGACGCACAGCAGGTTTTTGAAAAAACGATTTTGGATTTTGATGAAGAAATAAAAATTGCACCGTTCTCAGCCTGCAATTTTTGGCGGTACACGCCACAGGTTACAATAAATTACAGGCTCTATATCACATTTTTGTCAATGACATCAATCAAAATCAGTGTGCATGCCTATGGTGGCTTTTTCAACCAAGGCGAATTCGGCATATCTGGAGCGGTCGAAATAACTACATCGTTTATGGTTATCGGGTAATTTGGGAGGAGGTGATATAGATGTTTTCAGTTCATGATAACAACATTGCAATGATTAGAGGAGATAGCGGTATTTTTAAAATTGATGTCACTGATATAGCGGGCAATGCAGTAGCGTTGGATGACGACGATGTGTTGACGTTCACTTTGCGCAGAGCAACACGCAGTCCGACTATTGTTCTTCAGAAAACTATTACGGACGGCATGTTAACAATTCATCCGGAAGACACGGAGAAAATGGAGTTTGGCATATATGTATATGATGTTGAGCTTAAACGTATCAACGGCTTCGTTGATACGATTATCCCGCCACATAAATTTCAGCTTTTGGAAGAGGTGACGTACTGATGAAGCTTATCGACACATTAACTTTGACTAAAGCCGCCGTGCTGCAGGGTGAACTTGTATCAAACGCTGCTGTCCTACATGGAACACTTAGTGCAGTGCGTGAAGGATTTGGGGGCTCGCCGTATACCGGTGACTATGTTGCTCGCTCCCAGATCAACGATGATTATCTGTTGCCGACGGCCGAACGCTATCTGCAGCGGGATATTACAGTAAAAAAGATACCTTATTACGAGACCAGCAATTTATCAGATGGTCTTACTGTGTATATTGGAGAGGAGATTGAAATCAATGGCTAACAAAAATATTTCTAAGGTTGTGTATGGTGGCAAAACCCTTATCGACTTGACAGCAGATACCGTTACGGCAGATAAAGTCTTAAAGGGCTATACTACCCACGATAAGAGTGGCGCACCCATTACCGGTACCTGTACATTTAATGCTGACACCAGCGACGCTACTGCAGCTGTGGCGGAAATTCTTACCGGAAAAACTGCTTACGTAAATGGCGTCAAATTGACCGGTACCATGAAAAATAACGGTGCTGTTACTGGCACTATCAGCACCAAGGGCGAGTCCTACACTATTCCCATCGGTTACCATGACGGCTCTGGCAAGGTTGCTATCAGCTCCACCGAGCAGGCTAAGATTATTGCCACCAACATCAGAAGCGGTGTTAAAATTTTGGGCGTAACAGGTACCATGAGCGGCACCGAGGGCGCTAAGGCCGAATCCAAAACTGCGACTCCGTCTACTTCTCAGCAAACCATTTTGCCGGACAGCACAAAAGGGTTTAATTACATCTCCCAAGTCGTTGTTGAGGCGATTCCTTATAACGAAAGCGATAACCCTCAGGGCGGTGTTACTGTAACAATCGGTTAAGGAGATTACTTATGGCAGTGAATAAAGTTGTATACGATGGTGCAACGCTGGTCGATTTGACCAGCGACACCGTCACTGCCGACAATTTGGCGGCAGGAGTTAAAGCTACAGGTGCTGATGGCAACCCCGTTGTTGGGTTACTTCCTATGGTTACTATTGATGCAGAATTGTCTGATGCTAGTGAAAATCCAGTACAGAATAAAGTGATTAATGCTGCTTTTTCGGGATTGGGGGCTAAAATGAAATATGGCTTCCAATCTCTTTCTGAGCGCATACCTGAAAAATTAACTGATTTGGAAAATGATGCGGACTATGCGACAAATGACATGTTACTTACTAAAATAAATTCGCTAGCTAAGGTAGCAACTAGTGGCAACTATGATGATTTAATAAATAAGCCCCATAAAGTATCACATATAATGATGGGGCAGATAGTACAGGGTGGTGTTATTCCTATCCCTCAAGGAGTTAACCGCGAAAATTGCTATTATGCGGTATGGATATCCGACTTAAACCAAGAATTAAAGAATGTTACACGGATTGTATGTAAGGTTAAGCAAGGCTCTGGAAGAGTAATTTGCCGCGCAACTATTGAGGATGCTGAAGGAAATGTGACAGACTATAATCCTACTGTTAACTATTTATGCATAGTATATGAATAAAGGAGTAAAGATGTATTATATTTTTAACGAAAAAGGTGAAATAGTAAGTACCAGTACTGCGGCCCCAGATTTGATTGATTTGGCTACTAGAACAGAAGTAGCTGTTGAATCTGCGATAGATTACGATTTGAATGAGATTTGCTTGAAGGATGGCAGCATTACTCTTAAACCTATTGATATTGAAACAGTTAAGCAACGCAAAATCCTCATGCTCAAACGTCAACGTGATAATGCTGAAGTTGCTCCAATTCCCTACAATGGGAATACCTATGACTATGACAGCAAAGCCCGCGACCGCATCAACGCAGCTATTATTGCGCTGGACGTGCAGGGAGAAGGCGCTAAAATTAGCTGGACCACGGCTGACAATGAGGATGCTGTGGTAACTGCCGCAGACCTGCGTATGATTATCGCTTCCGTCGCCGCACGCAGCAATAAACTGCATACTGCGTACAGAACTGCTAAGGCACGGGTCGAAGCTGCAGTTACTGCGGATGAAGTAAGAGCTGTAGCAATGAATAATTAGGAGGTTGAGAAATGGATTTTTTAGCTTTGCGCTACGCCGTATATAACGCGGCACACACTTTGACTCATGGTTTTTATCACGCCTTGTAATTGATAGGCTCATTATAAGGCGAAGGAGGAAAAAATATGAATTATAAATTATTTTTTGAATCGGCATTTGCTGCAGGGAAAACGTTGTACAGTGGTTGGTCTTATAAGACTGCTATGGCTGCTATCATGGTTGTATTGCTGCACAGACACGCTATATTGTTCTATGCGTTTTCTGCTTTGGTTGTGTTGGACTGTCTGACTAAGTGGTTGGCGATTGCACATGATTATCTGGTTAAGCAAGGCAAAACAGCGCCAACTATTTTTCAATCGCTGATTGCCATCAAAGCGGCGAGAAGTGCAGGGCTCATTTCTTCTGAAGTTATGAAGCACCGTTTTTTAGGCAAGATTTGCATATATTTACTATGCGTAATGGCAGCTGCCAGTGCGGATCTGATTATGGTTGAGCTTAGTAAGCCTGCATGGGCAGTGAGTACAATCATCGGCTATTTAACGGCAACGGAATTGTTGAGTATAGTAGAAAACCTCAACGCTGCTGGCGTTGAGGCTGTAAAAGGCTTGATTGATATTGTCAAAAAGAAGAAGGTGTAAAGATGTTAAGAGGTGTTGACGTAAGCGAAAATAATGGTATAGTTGATTGGGGGAGGGTAGCCCTTGGCTTAGATTTCGCTATTATCAGAATCGGTTATGGTCGGAATCATTTGGATAGCCAATTTTACAACAATATCAATGGTGCATTAACTGCAGGCTTGAAAATTGGTATTTATCACTACAGTTACGCATTATTACCGGAAAGAGCACAGGAGGAGGCAAGGTTCGTCGTTGAGACGCTAGCAGATTGTGGATTAAGTCCCGAAAAGCTGGAAATGGGTATATGGTTTGACATGGAAGATGCAGACGGATATAAACAGCGTCACGGTATGCCTTCACGTCAGGAGATTACCGCAATGTGCAGTGAATTTATCTGTGAGTGTAATCGCAGTGGCTATAGTTGTGGCATATATGCTAGCCTGGATTGGTTAGAGCATCAGATTGCCACAGAGCAACTTGCTAGTTATGTGCCATATTGGGTAGCTCAGTGGGGCGGGCGCTGCGACTGGCCGAATGCTAGTATGTGGCAGTACACTGATGGGTACTATGTTGATGGCAAAGAGTTTGATGGGAATCTTTATTTTGACTGATTTTATAGTCAGGATAAGCTGTTTTTTGTCCAATATTTGTCCAATATTTTTTTAGAAACTTGTAGAACCAATTAAGCGATTTTAAAGCATAATAGCGGGAAACGCAGATAGCAAGCACCTTTTCAGCGTCCCCCAACTCTCTGTAAATCGCAATGAAATTATATTTTGTTAATTCGGGTACAAGAGGCCGTGAGTTCGAATCTCGCCGCCCCGACCAAATTTAAAACTTTAGGAACCGCATAAGAATGCGGTTCTTTTTGTTTTTGCGATTAAATACAGTATTTGAATTACTTTATAAAAGGGCGATTCTGTCAACAATCTGTCAACAATCCTTTGGAACGCTAGGTAATATGGGATATTTAGGCTTTATAATTCGCAAAAATTCCTGCATAAAAATAGAGAACCGGCATTTTAACTCCGGTTCTCTGATATTTCACAAAAATATTGGCGTTTGGTTATTTTTCCTCATTTGCATTAGCTTTAATAAGTTTACGTACTTCGGCTTCAGGCAAATCTTTATAGTTAGAAGGAGAAACAACATTACGTCCTGTTTTAGCTTCCAGGGCTACGCGTGCATCACCTGCGATTTTGCCTCCGTCTTGAGCTGCAGAAACATTTTGTGTCATGCCGTAAACGTCATGAGTTTTAGCTATTTCGGTTGTAGAAGCTTCGCCGAGAGCGGTAAACAGTAATTCAAGGTCCGTCATATGATCACGTAAATTTTCGCTGGGGCGGTCAAGTGATTTTATCTTTTTATGCTGACTTGGGGTAATACCAAAAGTTGCTTTGCTGATTTCAGCAGTAAGAATAGCATATTCTTTACCTTCTTTAATACCACGTTTTTTCCATTCGTCCGTCAAAGTATCACGAACAGCAATACCACGTTCTCGACGTGCTATCCATTCATCACTGTAACCTTTAGCGCGGTATAGTTCGCGCATACGTGTTTGTGCAAGCTCAGGGTTTTCGATTTCTTCTATGCGTTCGCTGCCAACTTGCGCAAGCCATTGCTTAAAGGGTTCGGCTTTAGGAGAGGGGATAGACTGGATGATGCGCAGGGCGCTTTTGGCAGTAGCAGCTAAGGTGCGACGATTTTTACCGCTTTGAGTTGGCATTGCTACCTGGGGACAATTTGTCCCTATGTAAGTCCCAAGCTCGGGATCTCTTTTGCGTATTTTTTTTAGGTAGTCTGTTGGGTTAACGCTATCTGTCAAAGCACCAACAATATCGACTACAGAAAAATACCATTGCTGTTCTTCTTCGTTCCAAACAGAACGGATTTTAGCAGATTGGAATAATTTTATACTGTTCATGTGTTTTTCCTTTCTTTATTCATAGTAGCATTTGTTTTTTAATTATATTACTCTCCATATTTTGATTGGCGAAAAAATGTTTACGTGCTATAATTCTATTATAACGCCATATATTGCAATGTGTCAAATATTTCAGTGAATGTGTATTTGGCTTTGTGAAAATGGTAAAATTGACGGAAGCTGAAAAAGATTTTATAATTAAAGAAACGAAGGTTATGGGAACAGATGAACAGTATCTTCGCTTTAGAGATTATCAAGCAACTGGCTATAAGGAGGGCTTTGTATGGATTTTGAAAACGAAGAACGAAAGCAACGTCGAGATTTATTAGACAAAGCATATGATGACTTTTTCATCAAAAATGAAACTAATACCCGTTGCCCCGTTTGCAATGAATTGGTACAAGTTTGGGAAGAAGGAAGCTGCTACGGGACTAAATGTAAGTGCGGATTTATGGATAATACCGTTAGAGGCCTCTAAAAGGTAAATGTGTTTATTTTTAACTAAACAACTGACTAAAAGGAGGGAGGGTGTCTTGATTGAAATATAACCTTCAGAATTTGAGAACAATAATGAAAAAATCTGGAATTGATAAGGATTACTATAGTATTTACCCAGATGAAAATTTTTTGTCGGAAACAGTGATCTTCATCAGAAAACAAGCTGATAAGTGGGAAATAGGAACAGAAGATAGATGCGTATATCATGATATAAAGCAATTCAATACTGAAGCAGAAGCCTGTCAGGCCTTTTTAGAAAGATATTACCCAGAGGTACTCAATGAAAAAAATGCTTGTAATTTCATAATATGCAGAGTTTTGACAAAATGTTTAAATGCCTTAAAAATGGAAGGCCTGCAGATGTGGAGTTTATGAATCCTAAAGCATTGGGAATTCCGAATAATTATTGGTTGTATATTGATAGACATCTGGCATAAAGCAACTGCATTGAAGGTGTTGCTTGCGTTAATCAGAGGGGGGCACGTTATATGGAAGATGTAAAAGTAAAAGGATGCCCGGACCCGCCAACACTTGAAGAGTGCTTGGAGGAATTAGAAAAGTTAGCTATCAAAATGATGAATGGAGAATAATTGAATTACTTCAAACTGAATGAGTGATTAAGCAGATTTTAGCCTCGTTAATTAAGTGCGTCAAACAGAGGTGAGCTTAGTGGACAATAAACCTAATACGATTAAAGACTTGAAACAACGTTTAATTAAGGCTAAAATTCCTGAATTATATTATAATGTTCCGTCAGATGATATGTTTTTTTGTGATACAGTGACGTATTTAAAAATAAAAAATAATGATGGTTTTGAAATAGGCGTTTTTGAACGTGGTACTTTTCATGATCTTCATGTCTTTCGTACTGAAGCAGAAGCCTGTCAGGCGTTTTTGGAAGAGTTTTACCCAGAGATACTCAATGGCCCAAAATGCTTATAATGTCATAGTATGCAGAGTGTTGGCATATATGTATAAATGCCTTAAAGGTCACGCAGCAAACGGATACAAAAACCGACAGCAAGAATTACGCCAAGGCTATAAAAGGTCACTGGCTTGTTTGAATTTGCAATGTGAAGAAAGTTCACATTGCTTTTTTAATTGGAGATGTAATAATTTTTAACATCGTTAATCAAGCATGTATAACAGTGTGCTTTTGGGTATTGGCTAAAGGGTTGATGGGCGAACGAAAAATGGGTGAAATACTGCTTTGTCTAAATATTTGCTCCAACTGCCTATTTAGTGTTATTTAGAATGCATTAGAAAAAGCCTGCAAGTTCGATTGATGAAATTGCAGGCTTTGCTTTTTTAGCATAAGCTTACAAAAGAATATTTTTAATATATACACGGAAGGTGTGAAGAATATCTTATTTTAAGTTGACTTCAGGCTGTGCTGTCAGCCTTCCGCTAGTATCTTTTTTTATTATCTTTAGCTCTCCGTGTATTCTTCCACTTTGCGTTGGAGCTTAGTCAGCTTCAGCGCCAATGCAGGAAGTTTATAATAACCTGAATCATAATTTCTTTTTCTTCTGGGCGAGATTCTGCAATCATAAGGGTGATGGCAACAAGAGCACTGTCGCTGATAATTTTATTACCATCGTTATATAGCGCGTTATTCTGGTTTAGAAAATATAAGAACAGAGCTGCTGCGATACGTTTGCAGCCATCATTAAATGGATGGTCCTTTACTAAGAAGTAGAGCAGATTGGCTGCTTTTTCTTCTAGTGATGGATATGCATCTTGACCAAATGCACTTTGATAGATAGCAGATAAAATACCTTCTAATTTGCCAGGTTCTTTTTCCACGCCAAACACATCAGATGTCTGGCTAAATTCCATACTTTTTATAAGCTTCATGCATTCGCCATACTTAAGTAGATAAGAGGATTTAGAACCTTCAGGTATAGCAACGCATTGATGATCATAGGCATCAAGCAGTTCTAAAGAACGTGAATACTCCTGAACCACTTTCAAAACATCTTCTGCATCAATACCAACAAGTCCACCCATAATATTAGACTGTATTTGTACTGTTTTATTCAACACAGCTAACCGTTTTTCATTAATTGCAAATCCTTCTGTTAAATATTGCTTAAGGATATTGGTTGCCCACTTGCGGAAAAGAACACCGCGAGGAGATTTTACACGGTAGCCAACGGAGATAATGACATCAAGGTTATAGTAGTCTACTCTATATGTTTTGTTATCAGAAGCAGTTGTTGCAAAATTTGCAACAACTGAATGGCGTTCTAGTTCTCCTTCAGAAAAGATATTTTTTATGTGTCTGGATATGGTTGATTTATTTTTGTTAAATAGGTTTGAGAGTTGGTCTAAAGATAACCATACGGTATCTTCTTCAGGTGAAATATTAACTTCCAGTTCTAATTGGTCATCTTTAAAAGTAACTATATTAGTCATTAGTAAAACTCCTTTCCTAATTTCAACTTGTGACAATTTATCATGGTTTCCCAGCCGTTAGCCTTGCGCTGGTGTTTTTTTATTTCTTCAGAACTTCCATACCCATCGTCAGCCTTCCTTAAAAAATATATCAATCTACATGTTTTTTTGTTGCGAAAAAATGTTTATATATTATAATACCATTATAACTCTGTGTATTACGTCGTGTCAAATGTTAGAATTAGTGTATTGTGAATGTGCATTTTGTATTCTGCAAGGTGTTGTGATATAAGGTTAGAAAATCTATATTCCCAAACTGCTTTTTTTAGTGCCTAGGAGAGGGTGCAGGTGCTGGGGCGTAAAGGCTTGAAAGCGTGGGAAAACGGTGAAGACTGGCGGAAGTATACGCGTGGTTATGCTGGGCTGAGAGAAGTGGAGAGCAGGCTGAGGGGTATTAAGCTTCAGCTTCATGCAGGCAAGAAATCAAACGAAGAACTGATGGCAGAAAACCTAGTGCCGCTTACAGATGAATTTATAGAATCTATTGCGAAAAAGTATGGTATGACGTATACTAAGGGTAAGAAAGGCGAGGATAGATTTTATTCTGATGATGACGTTCCTATTTATCCGCTTAATGATGGCTTTGTTGGAGAACCCAAGAAAATAACATTAAAAGCAGGAGAGATACTAGTGGATAGATATAGCCCGGTGTACGGCGGTTACGTAAGTCCTAAAAATGTTAGCTTTGAAGCAAGGGCGCTGCCTAGAACTACAAAAATAGAGGAATATAGTGTTTTTGTTATAAAAAAGGATATAAAGGACGTCTTGAGCGGGGTAGCAGCTGCTTGGTTTGGTGAGCCAGGTGGCGAGACTCAATACAAGCTCCCGTTAGGGACTAAACAACTTCTAAAAGAAGGGTATTTGGAGGTTATGAAACAATGACATTTGCTGAAGTAAAAGAAATACTGGAAAAAGCAAAATTCAATATGTGCCATTGCGGCATACCAGAAGAAAATCCATGGAAAGTTAGTGATGGTGTTGTGGCAACCTTAAAGAATGGTGTTTATGAGGTTTATTTTGTAGATAGATATGAGCCCTTTGAAGTTAAGCGATATACAAACGAGGATGACGCAAGCAGGGATTTTTTGACAAGAATATATGAGGATTTCGATGGGATGTATGATTTTCCCAAGAATGTTTAATAATTTAAGCTATTAAGGCACTTACATTTTGTGAGTGCTTTTTTATTGCCCAGGAGAGGGCACAATATAGGGCGGAGGCCCATGATATGGAGGTATCAGAAATGGAAATGAAACAGGTTTACGAAGCACTGGGAAAAGTTGAGAACGGTGCTGACCTCATCGCTGCTATCAAGGGCGAAATCAACACTCTCAACAACGAAGCTAAGAAGCACCGCACGGCAGGAGAGCAGAGTGCGACAAAGCTGAAAAGCATCTTGGAGGCTGTTGGTTTGGTCGATGGTGACGATGTGGTAGACAAAGCCAAGGGACTTAAGACTACATTAGACCAATTTGCCCAGGGCGGCAAAAAGCCTGATGAGGTCGCAAAGCAGATTGCTGACTTAACCGCACAGGTTGGCAAGGTCACTAAGCAGCTGGCTGATATGACCGAAACCGCGAAGGCAGAAAAGACCAAGCGTCTTGACGGCATGAAGATGGCTAAGGCTGTTGAGCTGCTGACCAAGGGCAACGCTGCGAGCCCGCAGAACATGGCTAAGCTGCTGGAAGGCAGTATCGTTGTCAAAGACGATGAAAGCCTTGCCTATACCGGCAGCGACGGCAAAGAAATCAGCCTGGAAGACGGCGTTAACGGCTGGCTGAAGGAGAACAGCTGGGCAGTTAAGGCCAATGGCGCAGGCGGTGGCGGCAGCAATGGGG
>OGPT01001451.1_pt1 | contig 21769 bp, 20 predicted proteins | sample 1552951 | NCBI WGS metagenome assembly OGPT01 (sample SAMEA2580224, study PRJEB22360) | human gut metagenome | biome: human gut; feature: human-associated habitat; material: faeces | place: Denmark | collected 2008/2010
CGCCCTCCGGGGCGGCTTCCTCTGTGAAATAATAATACTTTACAGTTCTTTGCTCGCAGCGCTCACAGAGCACGCAAGTACTCCGGTCGCAGGCCGTAGCCCTCCAGGCCCTTCCGCACTCGCTCCAGCATGGCGTCCCGGTCCTGATTCAGCGTCCCCTTCAGCGTCAGGTAGTTGGAGGCGTGGTTCATCCGGAAAACGCTGCCCTCGCTGCTGGAGCAGCAGCTCCGTCTCCCGCAGGATATCCTCCGGGCCCAGAACGGTGAAGCTGCCCTCACGCACCCACTTTTCCAGCGGCGTGCCCGGCTCCACCATCAGCGTCAGCAGACCGATGTACTCCGGCTTCATGGCGCTGAATGCTTCCGCCGTACCGATGGCGTGCTCCCGCATCAGCTCCCGGCTCCCAAGTCCTGAGATGGCCGTTACCGACAGGGCCAGTCCACAGCGCCGGGCCTTCTGCCCCGCCGCCACGATGGCCGCCGCCGTGTGGCCCTTGTTCATCCGGCGCAGCACCTCGTCGCAGCCGGACTCCAGCCCCATATACACCATGGTCAGGCCCTGAGACCGCAGCAGGCGCAAGTCCTCCTCGCTTTTGATCTGGAGACTGGTGGGCGAGGCGTAGCACGTCACCCGCTGGCACTCCGGGAACAGACCGTAGATCAGGCCCAGGATCTGGCTCAGCTCCTCCGTTTTCCGCATCAGGGCGTCGCCGTCCGCCAGAAAGACCCGCTCTACCTTTTTATAGGCCCGGCGGGCCATCTCGAAGTCCTCCCGGACCTCCTCCATGGGTCGGATGGCGAAGTGCTTGTCGTCGTACATATCGCAAAAGGCGCAGCCGTTGTGGCTGCATCCGTAGGTCACCTGCACGATGAGGCTGTAAGCCTCACTGGGCGGACGGTATACCTTTCCCTTATAACGCATGGTCTCACGCTCCTTTGCTCGTTTGCTCCATTGTAGCAGATTTCTTTCCGTTTGAAAAGCACATATTCTCCGTAGGCGGTACATATAGTGTGCTGACTTCAACCAACGAGGTGACCGAATATGGAACAGAACTTCAACCACGTTCTTCTGTGCGGACAGGTTCTCACCCAGCCGCAGCCGTCCCACGTCAACCACGGCCAGAGCTTCTCCCGGTTCCTGCTGTCCGTCCCCCGGCTCTCCGGGCAGGAGGACTGTCTGCCGGTGATCGTCCCCCAGCCGCTGCTGGAGCTGTGTCCCCTGTCCCCCGGCACAGCCGTCACCGTCACCGGCCAGCTTCGCTCCTTCAACAACCGCAGCGGCCAGGGTCCCCGGCTGGTGATCTCCGTGTTCGCCCACCAGCTGACCCTGGGCGGCGAGAGCGTGGCAGGCGCTTCGGCAGGCGGTTTTCTTCTGACGCTGCTGTGTGCTCTGGCGCAGGGGCTCACGGTGCTGGTGCCGCCGCTGCTCCAATGCTATCTGGCCTTGAGCATGGCCTGCTGCATCTGTGCGGAGACTGGGCTGGGGAGCTTTTGCAAGGCGGTTGGCCGTGCGCTGGAAAAGCTGCTGGGGTGGGCGGGCAAACTTCTGGTTGCTCTTTTGGGTCTGGAGCGCATCTCAACGCTGCAGCTGGATCGTGCGGCCCTTCGTACCGGGCAGTTTCTGACCGGGACGGTGCCGATCATCGGGGAGACGCTGCGCGATGCCTCGGAGACGGTGCTGTCGTGCCTTCAGCTTTTGAAAAGCGGGCTGGGGCTGGCTGCACTGCTGTCCATTGCGGCGGAATTTGTGCCAGTCTATCTGGGAATGCTTGTCCAGCTGGGCCTGCTTTCCGGGTGCGGGCTTCTATGCGGGCTGATGGGCAGTGAGCGCTGTCAGAACCTTCTGGAATGCTTTGCCGAGGCGCTCCGCTGTATGATGGCGGTGACGGCACTGTTTGCGGGGCTTGCTATTGCAGGCACGGCACTGCTCTTTGTGGTAGGGGGTGGATGAAGTGCAGAACATCAAAGCGGCGGTGGCAGTTTTCTGCACGGCGTGTATCTGCGAGGAGCTGACCGCACAGCTCACAGGGCAGGGGTGGGCCCGGCGCAGCATAAAAGCGGTGGCTGGGTTATATATTTTAGCAGTGGTCCTCTGTGTGCTTCCGCAGGCAAAAGGGGAGTGGCAGACGTTCACTCTCCCGGCGGCGTCTTCGGTGGAGCTGGGAACACAGAAGGAGACCGTGCTTCGTGCGGCGGCGTCTCAGCTGGAAGACACCTTGGAAGCTCGCTGCCGTGAGGAGTTGGGTGCAGAGGTCGTCATCCGCATCGAGCTGGAAGAAACATCGGAGGGCGTACAGGTCCATTCCCTGACGGTAACGCCGATGGGAGAGGCGGAAGAAACGCGGGACGCGGTAGAGGAACTTCTTCAACATACGCTGGGCGTATCGCCTGTGTGGGACGTACCCGGCGGGGAGAATGCGCCATGAAACAGCGGGGAGAAGGAACGACATTCGATTTCCGGGCACTGCTGGAAAAGCAGAACCGCACCCGACTGGGTGTGGTGCTGGGCGGCGCGGCAATGCTGTTGCTGCTGCTCTCCGAACTGCTGCCCGCAACGCCGCCTGCGGAACCATCCGCGGCGTCGGCTTCCCAGGCGTCAGCCTACCGGGAGCAGCTGGAAGCACAGCTCCAGGACCTGATCGGGCAGATCGACGGGGCCGGGGCCACGACCGTGATGGTGACACTGGAAACCGGGGAGGAGACCGTCTATGCTACGGACACGCAGTCGGGACAGACCCAAAGCCAGGAAACGCATGTGCTGTTGGATGACGGCACGGCTCTGGCGCAGACGGTCTATTATCCGCAGGTGTGCGGGGTCGCGGTCGTCTGTGACGGCGGGGGAGATGTCCGGGTCGCTGCACGGATCACCGAGCTTGTGCGGGCATTGTTGGATATTTCGTCTACCCGGATCTGTGTAGAACAACGCCGGCCCTGACCGGTTGTTTCCGAACCATTCAGTCGCAGAGACAAGGAGGAACATTTCCATGAGAGCTATTTCCAAGAACACCCGAAAAGTGACGGCGCTTACCCTGGCGGCGGCTCTGGTCGTTGCGGTCTATCTGAACTGGCAGTATGCGCGGGCGGGCGTCACGCTGGAGGAAAACGCCGTCCAGGTCGCGGCAGGAGCAGACACGGCGGACGAAGCCTCCGCGCCCATTCTGGACGGCCTGATGACCGAGGCGGAAGCCGTTTCCAGCGCCAACAAGAATTATGGAGAAGCACAGCTCGTCAGCGTAGCGAATCACAGTGGCTCCAAGTTCTTTGAGGAGGCCCGGCTCAAGCGGACCAAGGCGCACGACGAAGCAATGGACGCCGTGCAGAAAGCATTGAAATCGTCGTCGCTCTCCGCAGAAGAGAAAAAGAGCTACACCCAGCAGTTGACCGGCAATCTGGAAGATCTCCATGCGGAAAATGAGATCGAAACAATGGTCAAGGCCAAAGGCTTCGCGGACTGCCTCTGCTTTTTGCAGTCCGGCCGGGCAGATCTGACGGTGATGACCTCCGGCGACGCACTGACAGCAGCGCAGGTGGCGCAGATCCGGGATATCGTTCTGAGCAAAAGCAGCGTGACGGCTCAGAACATCACCATCGTAGAGGTAAAATAAGAGAGCGGTTGCGGGGGTCCGCCGGATGTGGTAATATAAAGAGGAACAAACAAAGCGGGCCTGCCGCCCGGCGGGCCCCACAGGAGCGTCTATGAAAGAACCAAAACTGAAGACTGTTTACGTCTGTTCCAACTGCGGGGAGACCAGCCCGCGCTGGATGGGCCGCTGCCCCAGCTGCGGCAGCTGGAACACCATGAATGAAGATGTGGTCGCAGAGGCCCCCAAGGCGGGGCTTACCGGCGGAAAAGCCGCTGCCCCTGCCCGGCAGGAGGGAGTGACCTCGCTGACGGCGAAGCGCCTGTCGGAGATCAGCACGACCGAGGAGAAAAGCCGCATTCTGACCGGCATCTCCGAACTGGACCGTGTGCTGGGCGGCGGCATCGTGCTGGGCGGCGTGGTCCTGCTCAGTGGTGAGCCGGGCGTGGGCAAATCCACCATGCTGCTGCAGCTTTGCGGTGCCATCTCCAACCAGCACACGGTTTTGTATATTACGGGGGAAGAGTCGGTGCGGCAGGTCAAGCTGCGTGCCGCGCGGCTCAAGATCCCGCAGGAGAACATCTATTTGGTAGCCGAAAACGACGTGGACGAGATCTGCGGCCTGATCGAAAAGGAAAAGCCAGACCTTGTGGTCATCGACTCCATCCAGACCATGCGCTGCATGGACATCTCCTCTTCGTCCGGCACGGTCAGCCAGGTGAAGGAAAGCGCGGCCCGGCTGCTGGCAGTGGCCAAAAAGCAGGAGATCCCGATGTTCATCGTGGGCCATGTCAACAAGGATGGTGCCATTGCCGGCCCCAAGGTCATGGAGCACATCGTGGATACGGTGCTATACTTTGAAGGCGACAAAATGCTGCCTTACCGCATCCTGCGGGCGGCCAAAAACCGCTATGGCTCCACGAATGAGCTGGGTATGTTCGATATGACGGGGCAGGGGCTGGAAGAGATCGAAAACCCCTCGCAGATGCTTCTGGAAGGGCGTCCGCTCGGCGTTTCCGGCAACTGTGTCGCCTGCACGATGGAGGGCAGCCGCCCCATTTTGAGCGAAATTCAGGCGCTTGCGACGAAAACGAATTTCCCGGCACCGCGCCGCGCCTGCAGCGGCTACGATTACAACCGCATGAACCTTCTCATCGCGGTCCTCGAAAAGCGCGCCGGGTATTTCTTCGGCAACCTGGATGTGTATATCAACATCGTCAGCGGCATCACGCTGCGGGATACGGCCTGCGACCTGGCGGTCTGCCTCAGTATGGTCTCATCGCTGCTGGACTGCCCGGTCAGCGATAAATTGATCGCCATCGGCGAAGTCGGTCTGGGCGGTGAGGTGCGCAGTGTGCCCAACCTGGAACAACGTCTGCGGGAGGCGGAACGCATCGGTTTTGAACGTGCCGTCGTGCCGAAGCACAGCCTTGCGCATCTGAACCCAGCGGATTATCCGGGCATGAAGCTCATAGGGGCGGCTTATATCTCGGATGCGATCCATGCTTTGAAAAACGACCGCCTTTAATGGAAATGATAAGGAAACGATATGTCCATCTATCTTGATGAAAAGAATCCCAGCAAGCACAAACCGTTCGAGGATGCTTCGGCGGACATTGTGGAGTATGTGCGGTATCTGGAAGTGATCGCAGGCAAAAGCGCGAACACAGCGTTCAGCTATTACTGCGATCTGCGCGGCTTCAGCCGCTTTATGAAGCGCCGCAGGGGCCTTGTAGCAGAGGATGCGGAACTGAAAGAGATCGACCCCAAAGGGCTCGACACCGCATTCTGGGGCAGCGTGACAAAAGAGGACGTTTACGAATATCTGTATTTTCTGAACCGTGAATGCGGAAACAAAAAGTCCTCCACCGCCCGGCGGCTGGCCAGCCTGCATGGGTTTTATGACTATCTGGTCAATCAGGTCAACCGCCTTTCGCAGGACCCGACGGCTTCCATCAAACCGCCCAAGCAGGATAAAGTCCTGCCCAAATATCTGACGGCGGAGCAATCTATGCAGCTGCTGGAAAGCACCCAGCATCAGAGCGATTTCCCGGAACGGGATTACTGCATGGTCGTGCTGTTTCTGAACTGCGGGATGCGTCTGGCAGAACTGGTCGGGATGGACCTTGGCGACATCGACCTGGAACAGCGGCAGATCCGGCTGTTCGGCAAAGGCCACAAGGAGCGTATGGTCTACCTGAATGATGCCTGCATCGAAGCGCTGCAATTGTACCTGAAGAAACGGAACACGATGGAAGGTCTGGACCCTAAGGAAAAGGCCGTTTTTGTGACCCGCCGCATGAAAGACCGCATCTCGAACCGCCGCGTGGAACAGCTGGTGACAGGTGCCATGAAGGCGGCAGGGCTGAAGGGCTTTTCGACCCATAAGCTGCGGCATACAGCAGCTACGCTGATGTACCAGACCGGCAATGTGGATATTCTGACGCTCAAGCAGCTGCTTGGCCACAGCAGTGTTGGAACGACCCAGATCTATACGCATCTGCAAGAATTTCAGGTTCGCGCAGCCATTGAGCAGAACCCGCTGGGTGAAGTCCGGAAGACAAATTTGGATACAACAAAACAAGAAGCGGGGGAGACCCGCGGGGGAATTTCGACGGACGGGGCAGAAATGGACGCAGGAGCGAAGGATGCTCCGGATGATGCAGCCGAAATGCCGACCGGGCCGATGGAAGCCTTTGATGGGGCTGCCAAAGACGGTTTCCGCGTAGATGTTTCGGCGCTGCGTGAGCCGGATGCAAGTGAGAAAATGGAGCGCTAAAATGGATTATACGAATTTTTCAGGCATTTATATGGTGCGACGACTGCTCCGTGACGATATTCCGTCTGTTTTTGCGCTCTGTGAGAAAAATCTGCAGTATTATGAGCATTGTCCGCCGTTTGTGACGCCGGAAAAGATCGAAGCCGATATGAAGGCCATGCCGCAGCGCAAGGCCGGTCAAGAACAGGATAAGTATTATCTGGGCTATTTTGACGTCCACCAGCGGCTTGTGGCTGTGATGGATTTCATTGACCATTATCCGGATGCGAAAAGTGGGTTCATCGGATTCTTTATGATGGAGAAAGATCTGCAAGGAACCGGCGTCGGAAGCTCGATCATCACTGAGCTGTGTGCCTGTCTGGCGCAATGGGATTATCAATACATTCGTTTGGGTTATGTGGATGGAAACGAACAAAGCAGATCGTTCTGGCTGAAGAATCAATTCACAGACACCGGCTTGAGAGATTATACAAACGATTACACCGTCGTTGTGATGAATCGTTTCTTGACAAAAGTGTAGATCAAAAAGCAGAAAAAACAGACCAAGAATACACAAATTGCATACATACCGCAAAAAGGCCGCTGGAGCTCAAAATCGAGCCCAGCGGCCTTAATTGGCAAAAATTGGAGAAAAGAGGGCTTTTTCACTCCCCTATATTTCACATAACGTGCATTATACGAAACTTATGTCGTTGAAAAACAGGCCCCCTCTTCTGCTGTGTTCCACGCGTACAGCTTTGCCGGGAGGCTCATTTTTCGTTTCAGTTTCAGGACGCACACCGTTGCAGGTTCAGGCTATGTGTGTTGCGCCGGGTCTGGTTTATTCCGGCAGCGGCGTGATCCCAAAATATGTACAGATGGCTTCATAGTAAGCGCGGGCGGTTCGCCTGCAACCCTCTTCACTGCCAAACTGTGCAACATCGGCTGCACTGGTCACAAAGCACTGCTCTGCCAGAACGGCCGGACAGTTTGCATCTTCCAGGATGGTAAAGCTGCGCTCTGCCCGCACTTCGGTGTGGCTGGTCTCGACCAGCTGCTTTGCTTCTCCGATGTAATAAATGTAACGGACTCCCCCGTGTCCCCGCAGACTAGCCCCGGCGGAACGCATGGCGCTGGCCAGGAGTTTCGCGAAATAATAGCTTTCCTGATGCCAGGTGCGACCCGGCACACTGGGATAGCACTCGAACCCGGAGGCTGTGGAGCCTTCCGGTGCAGAGTTCCCGTGGATGGAAAGCAGCAGGTCCGGCGAGAGCGCATTGGCCGCAGCGGCGCGTTCTGCTGGCTTTGCCGTGGCGTCATAGCTTTCGCGGGTCTGGAGCGGGATAAAATTAGGGTCGGCCTCCAGCCACCCGCGCAGTGCTTCGGCGGTAGCTGCCGTCATCTCCTTTTCCGTTACGATCCCCTGTGCGCCTGGGTCTGAGCCGCCGTGCCCGGCATCGATCGCAATGCGATAAGGCGGCTGGCCGAAGGTAGGACGGAAATCATCATCGTCTACAGCGGGTGTTCCCTGCCCGATCGTAAAGGCTGCATACCACAAATAAAGGCCGAAACAGATCCCGATGAAACAGAGGCAGAGAACGACCGCGTGGCGGAATGAAAAGGCCTGATTTTTCTGTTTCTTTTTGCGATGGACTGCATGTTTTGCCATATAGACTTCCCTGCTTTGAATAAAACAAAACCTGCCCGCGAGATCGTTTCAGGGGCAGGTTTCCGGGAAATGCCCGGAGAAATTTTACTTCAGTTCGACCACGGTCACGCCGCTCTCACCCTCACCGTAGCGGCCAAGGCGGAAGCTCTTGACCATGCGGTTTCCGCGCAGATGCTTGTGGATGGCCGTGCGCAGTGCACCGGTGCCGTTGCCATGGATCAGATAGACTACGGTCTGGCCGTTCAGGATGGCGCGGTCGATGAAGGAATCCACTTCCGGCAGTGCCTCATCGACCGTCAGGCCCAGCAGATTGCACTCCATTTTGGCGCTGCGCTGCACCCGCTCTACCCTGCCGTTCGGGCGGTTGGCGTCACCGGTCAGGCGGGAATACCGCTGCTGCGCCTTGGTCTTGGCCTGCGGTTCCTTGACCAGCTTTTCGGGCTGCTTCAGGCCCAGGAGCGGAACTTTGGTCTTGATGATTCCGGCGCGAACGAGGACATCGCCGTTTTTATCCGGCAGAGCCAGCACCGTTGCCAGCTGATTCAACTCGGCGATGCAGACCTCCTGCCCCACCTTGACCTCCTTCAGCGGAACGAATTCCTTAACCGGGTTGTGCACGACCTCGGTGCCGATGAAGAGTTTTTCGGATTCCTTTTTGGCAATCTCCCGCGCGCGCTGGGCTTTCTGCTGGGTGCTCATCCGCTCATCTTTCTGGAGCTGACGCAGCTCATCCGTCAAAGCGTATGCTTTGCTTTCCACCTGCTGTGCCAGTGCACGGGCCTTGGCGCGGGCTGCTTCCAGCTCATTTTCGCCCTGCTGGATGAGTTCGTCCCGCTTTTTGCGGGCGGAATCCAGCTGATGGGCAGCCTCATTGCGAAGCTCTTCCACCTCGTCCTGGCTTTCCTTGAGCTGCAGTTTCAGGTCGTCCAGCTGGCCCAGAACCGCATCCAGACGCTTGTCCTCTGCCGAAAGATGCTGCTGTGCCGCTTCAATGACGCGCTCTGGGATGCCGAGCTTCTCGCTGATGAGGAAAGCGTTGGATTTGCCGGGAACGCCGACGCTCAGCTTGTATGTGGGGCGCAGCGTCTCAAGGTCAAATTCACAGCTGGCATTGACGACGCCTTTCGTCTCCAGAGCGAAGACCTTCAGCTCTGCATAGTGGGTGGTCGCCATCAGCAGCACACCACGGCGGCGCAGCTCCTCGATGATGGCGACTGCCAGCGCAGCACCCTCGGCGGGGTCTGTGCCTGCTCCCAATTCGTCCAGCAGGACCAGTGTGCGGGGCATAGCCAGTTCCAGGATGCCGGTGATCTTCTTCATGTGGCCGGAGAAGGTCGACAGGCTCTGTTCGATGCTCTGCTCGTCGCCGATGTCCACGAGAAACTCGTCAAATACGCAGATCTCGCTGCGCTCGTCGGCGGGAATGAGAAAGCCGCACTGTGCCATCGCGCACAGCAGACCGGCCGTTTTCAAGGTGACCGTCTTGCCGCCGGTGTTCGGGCCGGTAATGATGAGCGAATCGTAGTCTCTGCCCAGCGCGATATCCACCGGGACGCACTTTTTGGGGTCGATGAGCGGATGCCGTGCCCGGATGAGCGAGAAGGACGAATCGGTCCGCACGGCAGGCTTGAAGGCCTTCATGTCCAGCGCCAGCCGTGCCTTGGCCAGCAGGACGTCAATCTCCAGCATGGCCTTATAGCTGTATTGGAATTGCGGCTCAATGGCGGCGACCTGTGCCGTAAAGGCAACCAGAATGCGCTCGATTTCCTGCGCCTCCTGAGCGCGGTATTGCAGGATGCGAGCGTTTGCCTCCACGACGGCCTGCGGCTCCACAAAGACCGTTGCGCCCGTGGAGGAGACATCGTGGATGATGCCGCTCACTTCGCCGCGGTATTCACTTTTGACCGGGACGACATACCGGCCGTTTCGCATGGAAACGACGCTCTCTTGCAGATATTTGGAGGTGTCCATGTTGCGGACCATAGTTTCCAGACGGTCGCGGATGCTGTTTTCGGTGGCGTGGATCTTCTTGCGCAGCTCATTCAACGTGCGGGAAGCCGTGTCAGCCATGGCATCCGGTGCCAGAATGGCGCTGGAGATCTGCTGCTCCAGGCCGGGCTGCGGGGCCAGCGCGTAGAACAGGTCGTCTGTCGGCAGCGCCTCGTGATCCGAGGAACCGTACCAGCTGCTCAGATTCTGGAAGTTACGGAGTGCGCCCGCCACTATCAGCAGTTCTCCCATCGAGAGGACACCGCCCTTGACAGCGCGGGTCACCAGCTGGCTGACACCTTCCACACCGCCGAACCGGGGCGAACCGTTTTTGATGAGCAGGCTGTTGATGGCGTCCGTCTGTTCCAGCGAATAGCGGACCTCGTCCGGGTCGCACTGGGGCTCCAGCGCCAGCATCTGCGCTTTGGCCTCCCGGCAGACACAGCCCTCGGCTGCGCGGGCAATGATCTTATCAAGCTCAAGTGTTTTTAAGTAGCTTGTTTCCATAGTAATGATCCCTTTAGAATTTGTTCGGTCAGGGCAGAACGGATTTCAGAAATGAATAGCTCTTCAGCGGCTTGTCGAGGTGGGTCAGTGCGTATTGCTCTGCCACCGTCGACAGCTTGGCCAGACTGCCGACCGAGATCTTGAATGCAAATATTTTTTTGTCCTCTACGAGGCAGATGTGCCGCAACGCATACAGCGCACCGGCGTCCAGGTTGCACGGCTTCCCTGCCTTCTGCGCACAATCCGGGCAGAGCAGATAGCCCTCCTGCGGGTCGAGATAAAACGACGCATCGTCATACTTTCCGCACACATTGCAGCAGGCAAGCTGCGGCAAAAAGCCGCACTCGCTCATGGTGCGCAGCTCGAACACTGCCTTGATGACGCGCAGATCCGCTTTCTGGCGACTGATCATGTACAGGCAGTTGAGCAGAAGCCGAAGCTCCTTACCCGCTTCGGTGCCGGTCGGCGAGAGCGAGACCGCCATCTCATCCAGATACATGGCAAGCCCCATCCCCTCGATGGAGGAAGAAACTCCGTGGAAAATGGTGTTGACCGAAGCCTCCCGGACCGTGTACATATTCCGCCCCGGAACAAGGACAAATTCCGAGTAACAAAAAAGCCCGCAGGCGCTGAATAATTTACTCTTCAGCCGCAGGCTGTTCGGCGCCGAAGCCGAGATCACACCAAGCTCCGGTGTCAGGATGGTCAGGATCCGGTCAGCCTCTTTGTACCGGGTCTCCCGCAGGACGAGCCCCATCGTTACGATCGTATCCATCAGTATCTTCTCCTGCCGGAACAGCAGGCTGTTCCGCGTTCTGCTGCCTGTAATCCAGGTAGCGGAGGATGTTTCCGGTGCAGGCAAATGCCTGCCAGCGTGCGTCAGCGTCCATAGGCCTCCCCTTTCTGCGCGGCAGATGCCGCCCATGATAGTGTTGCCTTTATCCTAGCGCACCACCCGTGGAAAATCTGTCCGAATCGCGGCGCAGGCTCAGCGATTGTTCGGGTTCTGCTTGAAACCAAAGTTGTTCAGCAAAAACTCATTGTCACGCCAGTCGGCTTTGACTTTGACCCAGCACTGCAGGTTGACACGGCAGCCGAGGAATTCCTCGCAGTCTGCACGGGCCGCGCTGGCGATCTTCTTCAGCATCGCGCCGCCCTTGCCGATGACCATGCCCTTGTGGCTCTCACGTTCGCAGTAAATGTTGACGTCGATGTCCACAAGGTCGGTGCCGGGACGCTCTTTGAAGCGCTCCACCACGACAGCGATGCCGTGCGGGATCTCGTCCCGCATGAACAGCAGCGCCTTTTCGCGGATGACCTCAGCCACCAGCTCTTTTTCGGGCATGTCCGTGTAGGCGTCATCGTCAAAATAGTGAGGGCCTTCTACCGCATACTGGCTCAGCGCATCGAACAGCTTCTCGCAGCGGTCGTCGGCGCGGACGCTGACGGTATAGATGGCATCAAAGACACCGAGCGCCTTCAGCTCTGCCTTGCGGGCTTCGAGGTCCGCCGGGTCCTTGACGAGGTCGGTCTTGTTGATGACGGCAATGGCCGGGCCGCCGCTGCTGCGCAGAGCGTCCACCAGGACCATTTCCGGCTCATTGAGTGCACCGTATGGCTCAAACAGCATCATGGAGACATCGACGTCCGCGATGGAATCGCTGGCCGTCTTGTCCATCCGTTTGCCCAGTTTGTTGTGTGCCTTGTGTACGCCCGGCGTATCGAGCAGGACATACTGCAACGGCCCGCGCGTCACCACACCGGTGATGCGGGTGCGGGTCGTCTGGGGCTTGGAGGTGACGATGGCTACCTTCTCACCGACCAGACGATTTGTCAGGCTGGATTTGCCGACGTTCGGCCGGCCGATGACGGCCACAAAGACCGAAGAGGTCTCATAATGCTGCTGCATTGGGGCTGCGTTTTTCAAAATAGAACTCCTATCCCTTCCAAGGCTTCTGTGTTATTCCGTGTAGCTGACCGTACGGGGCAGACCGAGCTGGGTCAGCACGGCCTCTTCCTTCTCGCGCATCCGCATGGCTTCCAGACCGCCGTTCTCGTGGTCATAGCCCAGCAGATGCAGCATCGAGTGCACCGTCAGGAAGGCGACTTCGCGCTGCAGCGGATGACCGTAGAGCGTGGCCTGTTCCTGTGCGCGCTCCATGCTGATGACGATATCGCCCAGCATCTTGCAGCCGTTGTTCTCATCGACATCGTAGACGCCGTTTTCGCCCAGAGGAAAGCTCAGAACGTCCGTGGGCATGGGTTTGTTGCGATACTGGTTGTTCAGCTCCGCAATGGAGGCATTGTCAACGAAGGTCACGCTGATCTCAGCAGGGTCATCGAAATGTTCATATTCCAGCACGGCGTTGCAGGCACGGCGGATCAGGATGCGGAGGCCCGACGGGACCTTCACAGCCTTCTGGGAATTGGTGATCAAAACTTTATTGGACATAACAGTCCGCTCCTTTCTTTTTATGCTGCCTTTTTGAAAGCGTCCTGGCTCTCAGCGCTTGGCGGGGTGCGCGGCGGCTTCGTATGCTTTGATGATTTCCTGAACCAGACGATGACGCACAACATCCTTTTCGGTAAAGTAGCATTGTGCGATGCCGTCCACATTTTTCAGGATCTGCAGCGCGTCCACAAGACCGCTGCGGGTACGGTCGGGCAGGTCGATCTGTGTCACATCGCCGGTCACGACCACTTTGGAACCTACACCCATACGGGTCAGAAACATCTTCATCTGTTCGGGGGTGGTATTCTGCGCTTCGTCCAGAATGATAAACGAGTCGTCCAGAGTGCGTCCGCGCATGTATGCGAGCGGCGCGACCTCGATGATCTGCTTCTCCACCAGACGCTCATACGTTTCGGCCCCCAGCATATCGAACAGACCGTCGTAGAGCGGGCGCAGATAAGGGTCTACCTTCTGCTGCAGGTCGCCGGGCAGAAAACCAAGCTTCTCCCCTGCTTCCACCGCCGGGCGGGTCAGGACGATGCGCGAGACGTCTTTTGCCTTAAAGGCTTTGACGGCCATTGCAACGGCCAGATACGTTTTACCCGTACCCGCCGGGCCGACGCCAAAGGTCACTGCATTCTTGCGGATGGCGTTGAGGTATTCCTTCTGCCCCAGCGTTTTGGGGCGGATCGGACGCCCCTTTACGGTGACGGTCACGAAATCCTCCGTCAGCTCTTTGACGCGCTTTTCCTCGCCGTCATGCGCAAGGCTCAAGCAATAGCGCACGGTCTGCTCTTCCAGCGGGGTATGATTCTCGATCAGAAGAAGCATCCCCTCAATGGCACGTGCCGCAGCGGCAACATTGGCGCTTTCACCCGACAGGCGAAGCATTGTGCCGCGGCAGACAGCTGTGACGGAAAACTCTTTCTCCAACAGGCGGATGTTGCGGTCACAGTTGCCAAAAACCGCCGCCGCGATCTCCACACTATCCAGTTCGATGCTCTTTTCAGCCATACGGCTCCTCCCGAAATCTCAATAGAATTCCATGCTTATTGTACCACCAAAAGTGCAAGAAGAAAACTGTGAAAATTGCACAAAATTTTAGTGAAGGAATCTATCGGGCAAAAACTGCCCACAAATCAGTAAAAGCGGAGCAGCTTTCGCCACTCTGCTTCTTTGGATAGGAAAATTTCTAACATGCAACAGTTTTACCGCATCCAGTAGCAATACTTCAGAACAATTTTGGAGAAACTCCAAAGAACATGTTGCAAAAAGTGTTACAAAAAATTTGGGGTAGTACTTTATAAGCAAGAAAAAGCCCTACGAATTTCGCAAAATCTAGCGATAATTCGTAGGGCTTTTGGAGCTACTGATCCGATTCGAACGGACGACCTGCTCATTACGAGTGAGCTGCTCTACCGGCTGAGCCACAGTAGCAGACCAATGTTCTGCAACGTGATGTATTCTATCATAAAAGCCGGTGAGTGTCAAGATAGGAATTTGTTTTTTGCGCGAACTTCTTAAAATCCCTTCATCTGCCCGCACAGATACAGCATCCCCGTTGCGGCACCGCAGATGGGAAGCAGGAGAAACAATGTGCGGACGAACTGGCCGACCAGGCTCCAGGCTCCGGCGGAGTAAAGCGACGTTCCGAAGGAGCAGCGCTGGATCTTTCCACTGACCTGCAGCGCCAGCGCGCCGAACAGACACAGACAGCCGACGGCAAGCGCGGTCGGAAGCCCGGATGCGGCGGAATAGACCAACAGTGCCTTCCAGTTCAGGTTGGTCAACAGCTGAAAGGACAGCATCCCTGCCCCGGCCCCATAGAGGATCAGGAAACAGAAAATGGGCAGAGAACCAATTGCGGACAGACCCAGCAGAAGCAAAACGGTCAGCGCCCCGGAGGCGGTCAGAAGTTCCGTCCGGAAAAGACCCATTGCCTGAGCCGCCGTTTCCGCTGCAAAGGAAGTCCGCCAGCAGCCGAGATAATAGTCGAGCGTTTCCAGCTCGCCGGCGCTACACAGAGCAGATAGAACACCCGCAAGAAAGGTCCCGAACAAATACGCACCCGCCAGCAGGATGCAGCTGTGATCGGCTCGCAGAGAGCGTTTCCGGGGCGTTTCCATCGGCTCCGGAACGGCCGGGACCGCTTGCGATGGTGCATCCGCCGGGAGCGGCTCATTTGGTTCTGGAAGCGTAACGTTGGTTTTGAGCGGTGCGCTGTCCGGCACAGGTGGTGCAGACAGCGGTTCCAAGGGTTCGGACGATTCTGGTTTCTGATAGACCCACATCTTTGAACTCCTCCTGTTTTGCGCTCTCGAATCGTTTCAGTGATGCCGCCGTTCGGTGCGCAGCATTCCGAAGATGCCGCCCAGACAGCCAAATAAAAACACCAGTGCAAACCGCACAAGCTGCATTTCTGCGGGTGCAAATCCAGCATAGAGACCAAACCCAGTCAGGAGCAGTACGAACATTGCCCCCTGGATGGCTCCACAGACCAGCCCGCGGCTGCGCTGAAAAAAAGCAGCCAGCCACCCGCTGAGCAGGCTGCCCGCGCAGACCGCAGCGCTTGCCATCGGCCAGGCCGCAGCCTGCGAAAGCCCATGCCGGGCCATGAGATATGCCAGCCCTGCCATGCAGGCACCGGCAAACGCGCCGCCGATGCCGAACGCCAGCAGCGCCGCCCCTACGGAAATCTTCTTTTGTTCAGACATAAAAACGCGCCTCCCTGCACTACTGTATGCAGGAAGGCGCGTGAAAAAGTACCGGGTCTTGAAATTACTTTTTGGCGGGAGCGTTGTCCATGTTCAGCTTCTCAACAGAGCTGATGGCATTCTTGGTGAAGCGGATCTTCACGCGGTCAGCGCCGGTCTCCAGAACGAAGGTGTCGTCCTTGATGGCAACCACACGACCGATCACACCGCCGATGGTGGTGACCTGATCGCCGATCTCCAGAGCAGCACGCATGGCAGCGTCCTTCTTCTCCTGCTTCTTCTGGGGACGATAGATCATGAAATAGAGCAGAACCAGCATCAGAGCCAGGGTGAAGAACAGGCTGATGTAGCTTTCGGTCGTAGTCGTCAGAAATTGCATGGGCAAAATCTCCTCTCAAAATTCAGATAATCTTATTATAAACCCTTCTTCGGGCGGTTGCAAGGCCAAAGTGCGAAAAACTCAGATTCTTGTATCCAGGAGCTTCACATAGCGGTCATGGAAGGCGGTGAAGGTGCCTGCATCCAGCTCGTCGCGGATGCGCTCCATCAGGTGGTTGTAGAACCACAGGTTGTGCATGACGGCCAGACGCATCCCCAGCAGCTCTTCCGCCTTGAACAGATGGCGGATATAGGCGCGGGAGTAGTTCCGGCAGGCCGGGCAGCCGCAGGTGGGGTCGATGGGGCGCTCATCACGCTCGTACTTGGCATTCTTGATGTTGATGATGCCGCCCCAGGTGTTCAGGTGGCCGTGGCGGGCGTTGCGGCTGGGCATGACGCAGTCGAACAGGTCCACGCCGCGGGAAACGGCTTCGATGATGTTGCCGGGTGTGCCGACGCCCATCAGGTAGCGGATCTTATCCTTGGGCATGTGAGGCTCTACCTGGCTGATCATCTCATACATCACATCGGTGGGCTCGCCCACTGCCAGGCCGCCGATGGCATAGCCATCGAGGTCCATCTCGGCGATCTGCTTCATGTGCTCGACCCGCAGGTCGGCAAAGGTGCAGCCCTGGTTGATGCCAAACAGAAGCTGGTCCGGGTTGACGGCTCTGCCCTCGTGCTTCAGGCGGGCCATCTCCGTTTTGCAGCGGGCCAGCCAGCGGACGGTGCGGTCGCAGCTTGCCTTGGAATAATCGTGCTGCGCGGGGTTCTCCACACACTCGTCAAAGGCCATAGCGATGGTCGAGCCCAGGTTCGCCTGGATCTGCATACTCTCTTCCGGGCCCATGAAGATCCGGTGTCCGTCCAGATGGGACGCAAAGGTCACGCCCTCTTCGGTGATCTTGCGCAGCTTGGACAGGCTGAACACCTGAAATCCGCCGCTGTCGGTCAGGATGGGGCCGTTCCAGCGGGTGAACTTGTGCAGGCCGCCCATGTCGGCCACCAGCTTGTCACCGGGGCGCAGATGAAGGTGGTAGGTGTTGCAAAGCATGACCTGCGCACCGATATCCTTCAGGTCCTGTGCCGACAGGCCGCCTTTGATGGCACCTGCCGTTGCGACGTTCTGGAACGCCGGGGTCTGCACGGTGCCGTGCACGGTCTTGAACTCGCCCCGCCGGGCGTCGTGCTCCTGCTTGAGGAGCTTGTACGTGGTCAAAGAAGGCATAAACGTTTCCTTTCTGTGCACGGAAAACAGCCGTGCATCCTGTGCCGCAGACCTGCGGCGTCATCAGAAATAGTGTACCAGAGAACGACGGATCGTTATCTTTCTTGATGGGATTCTTGCCACAATCAACATTGAGCCATTGCTTTTCTCTACATACAAATATCGCAAAAAGCGCGAATTTTGTATCAGACGATCAGCATCGCATCGCCAAAACTGAAAAAGCGGTACTTCTGTTCCACGGCAACCTTGTATGCAGCCATGGTCTTTTCGTAGCCGTAGAGCGCCGATACCAGCATGATAAGAGTGCTTTCGGGCAGGTGGAAGTTGGTGATGAGGCCGTCGATGCAGTGGAACTGGACACCGGGATACAGGAAGATGGACGTGTTGCCGCTGCAGGCTTTGATCTCGCCGTACTTGGCGGCGACAGCCTCCAGGGTGCGGCAGCTGGTGGTGCCGACGGCGATGACGCGGTGCCCGGCGGCTTTGGTCTCCCGGATGCGCTGGGCGGTTTCCTCGCTGATGGAGTACCACTCGCTGTGCATCTTGTGGTCGGTGATCTCATCCTCCATCACGGGGCGGAAGGTGCCGAGGCCCACATGCAGGGTCACTTCGGCGATGCCGACCCCCTTTGCGCGGAGGGTGTCCATCAGCTCCGGGGTAAAGTGGAGGCCTGCCGTGGGGGCAGCGGCGCTGCCCAGCTCCTTGGCATAGACGGTCTGGTACTGGCTCTGGTCATCCAGCTGCTTCGTGATGTAGGGCGGCAGAGGCATTTTGCCAAATTCGTCCAGCTTTTCATAAAGGGTCTCGGTGTCATAATAGAATGTAACGAACTTGTTGCCGTCTTCCAGCGTCTCGTCCACCACGGCGGTCAGGGTGCCGTCGCCGAAGCTGACCTTTGTGCCCGGCTGCATCCGCTTGCCGGGCTTGGCCAGGCATTCCCACTGGTCGCCCTTGACCTGGCGGAGCAGCAGCAGCTCACAGACTGCGCCGGTGGGCTGCTTGACGCCCACAATGCGGGCAGGCAGGACCTTGGAATTGTTTACGACCAGCAGGTCGCCGGGCTCCAGATATTCCGGCAGGTCGCGGAAGATCCGGTGCTGGATGCTGTCGTCTTTCTGGCTCAGGACCATGAGGCGCGCGGCATCACGTGGGTCCGCAGGCTCCTGTGCAATGAGCTCTTTGGGTAAATCGTACCAAAAATCTTTTTTTAACATGCTTCGCATTTGCCTTTCCGATGATTGACACGAAGGTCGTATCAATGTTATCATAAAATCTGTATAAGCGGTATCTATTATATTGCATGGGCGTCCGGTTTGCAAGCCTGCGCTCCATGTGAATTTCGTTTTTTTTTGAAAGGAAAGGTGCTGGAAATGGAAAAACAGTATAAAGTTGGCGTTGTCGGTGCGACTGGCATGGTCGGTCAGCGCTTCATCACACTGCTGGAGAATCACCCCTGGTTCAAGCTGACCACCCTGGCCGCATCCGGCCGCAGTGCAGGCAAGACCTATGAGGAAGCTGTCGGTTCCCGCTGGGCCATGACCACCCCGATGCCCGAAAGCGTGAAGAAGATGGTCGTGCTGGACGCTTCCAAGGTGGAAGAGGTCGCTTCGCAGGTGGACTTCATCTTCTGCGCCGTCAATATGCCCAAGGCCGAGATCAAGGCGCTTGAGGAGGCTTATGCCAAGGCAGAGTGCCCGGTCGTCTCCAACAACAGCGCCAACCGCGGCACCCCGGATGTCCCGATGGTGGTGCCGGAGATCAACGCCGACCACATTGAGATCATCCCGGCACAGCGCAAGCGTCTGGGCACCAAGCGCGGCTTCATCGCCGTCAAGTCCAACTGCAGCCTGCAGAGCTATGTACCGGCCCTGCATCCCCTGATGAAAGATTTCGGCGTCAGCAAGGCGCTGGTCTGCACCTACCAGGCCATCTCCGGTGCGGGCAAGACCTTTGACCGGATGCCGGAGATCGTGGACAACGTCATCCCCTACATCGGCGGCGAGGAAGAGAAGAGCGAGCAGGAGCCGCTGAAGCTGTGGGGCCACATCGAGGGCGACCGGATCGTCAATGCCGAGAAGCCCGTCATCACCGCACAGTGCTTCCGTGTTCCCGTCTCCGACGGCCACACCGCTGCGGTCTTCGTGAGCTTTGACAAGAAACCCACCAAGGAGCAGATCCTTGCAGCATGGGCGAACTTCCGCGGCCCTGCGCAGGAGCTGGAGCTGCCCAGCGCACCCAAGCAGTTCCTGCACTACTTCACCGAGAACGACCGTCCTCAGCCCAAGCTGGACCGCAACACCGAGCACGGCATGGCCGTCTGCCTGGGCCGTCTGCGGGAGGACACCCTGTTCGATTACAAGTTCGCCTGCATGAGCCACAACACCCTGCGCGGTGCGGCAGGCGGTGCGGTCCTGCTGGCAGAGCTGCTGGCCGCCAAGGGCTATTTTGACTGATCTGCGTTCCCAAACACAGCAAAAGGAGATCTTACACTATGAAAAATCCTGTCTTTACCGGCGCGGGCGTAGCGATCATCACCCCGATGTACGAAGATGGCAGCGTCAACTTTGACGAACTGGGCCGCATCATCGAGGACCAGATCGCGCGCGGTACCGATGCCATCGTCATCTGCGGAACCACTGGTGAGTGCTCCACCATGACCGATGAAGAGCAGCTGGCTGCCATCAAGTTCACCGTTGATACCGTCAACCACCGGGTGCCCGTCATCGCGGGTGCCGGTTCCAACGACACCGACCACGGCTGCGCACTGGCTGCAAAGTCTGCCGAGTGCGGTGCCGATGCCCTGCTGCTGGTCACCCCGTATTACAACAAGACCAGCCAGGCAGGCCTGATCGCGCACTTCACCGCCATGGCCGATGCGGCCGGGATCCCGGTCATCCTCTACAACGTGCCCTCCCGTACCGGCCTGAACATTGCCCCTGAGACGGCTCTGGAGCTGAGCAGGCACCCGCTCATCAATGGCATCAAGGAAGCGTCCGGCAACATTTCACAGGTGGCGAAGATCGCGCAGCTGTGCGGTGACGAGCTGAACATCTACTCCGGCAACGACGACCAGGTGGTTCCCCTGCTGTCCCTCGGCGGCAAGGGCGTCATCAGCGTCGTCTCCAACGTCAAGCCGGAGCTGATGCACAACTGCTGCAAGGCCTGGTTCGACGGCGACACCCGGAAGGCCTGCCAGCTGCAGCTGGAGATCCTGCCGCTGGCAGACGCTCTCTTCTGCGAGGTCAACCCCATCCCGGTCAAGTACGCCATGAACGTGCTGGGCTGGAACGCCGGTGCCTGCCGCCTGCCTCTGGTGGAGCCCAGCGACGCGCACAAGGAGAAGATCGAACAGGCGCTTGCCGCAGAAGGTCTCCTGAAATAACAACAGAACAACGCACAAATGCCCGGTGGAACGTTCTTCCGGGCATTTGGCCTTTTCGGAAAATCAAAGAACGAGGTAAGATCAAATGACGGATATTATCATTCAGGGCATCGGCGGCCGGATGGGACATGTGCTGTGCGAGATGATCGCCCAGCGGGAGGACTGCCGTGTCATTGCCGGTATTGATGTGAAGGACGACGAGCAGAACGGCATCCCCGTTTACGACAGCCTGGAAAAGCTGGACGGCAAGGGCGATGTGGTCATCGACTTCAGCTCCCCCGCTGCCGTGGAAAAGGCCCTGCCCTATTGCGGGGCCCACAAGCTGCCCATCGTGGTCTGCACCACCGGCCTGTCGGAAGAGCTGCAGCTCAAGGTCGTGCAGCTGTCACGCACGGTGCCCGTGTTCAAGAGCGCCAACATGTCCATGGGCATCAACGTGCTGTCGGAGCTGTGCAAGCGTGCTTCTGCCATTCTGGGCGTGAACTATGACGTAGAGATCGTGGAACAGCATCACCACAACAAGCTGGATGCCCCCAGCGGCACTGCTCTGATGCTGGCCGATGCCATCAACGAGCAGAACGATGGTGCTTACCACTATGTCTACGATCGTTCCTCCGTGCGTCAGAAGCGTGACCCGAAGGAGATCGGCATCAGCTCGGTACGCGGCGGCAGCATCGTGGGCGACCACGAGGTGCTGTTCTGCGGCCCGGACGAAGTGATCACCCTCAAGCACACTGCTTATTCCCGCAGCATCTTTGCCAACGGCGCCATCAACGCCGCCGTGTATCTGGCAAAGAAAGAGCCGGGGCTGTACAATATGGGCGATCTGATCGCTTCGATCTGATTCTTGCCCTGCAGATGCGGCACAGCGGTTTTTGGATAGCCCCTGTGCTGCAGGAGGTTCAACATGGCAAAGCATTCGACCCCCCGGCGGCGCTCCGGGAAGCACTGGGTCGGCACGCTGCTCACAGCGGGTGCCGTCGTGGCATGCATGGGGCTTCTGCTCCGCTTTCTCCCAGTGGGCACCATCCCGACCGGCAGAGACGAACCGTTGGACAGTGCGGTGAGCAGCACGGAGCCTGCGGCGTCCTCGGTCCCGGAGCCCGAACCGG
>OGPT01001462.1_pt1 | contig 21607 bp, 20 predicted proteins | sample 1552951 | NCBI WGS metagenome assembly OGPT01 (sample SAMEA2580224, study PRJEB22360) | human gut metagenome | biome: human gut; feature: human-associated habitat; material: faeces | place: Denmark | collected 2008/2010
CCCAACGGAAGGGGGGGGGGGGGGGGGGGGGGGGGGGGTGGTGACATCAAAGAAATGCTGTTATCAGGTGTTATATGTGCAAATCCCTCTCAGTCGCCTTGCGGCGACAGCTCCCCCCAAGGGGAGCCTTTACGTGTCCTATAGCTAATTCACCTTGCCTCCCCTCAAAGGGGAGGTGGCTGCTAGCATAGCGAGCAGACGGAAGGGTGTTATATGTATTTATGAAAGAAGGTCTTTAAAAATGTCTTTGCAAGAACGTTTGACTGAACGCTTTTTACGTTACGCTGCCGTACCATCCCAAAGTAAGGAGGGCTGTGCTGTTGTTCCCAGTACTCCCGGCCAATGGGATATGGCAAAGCTGCTGAAGGAGGATTTGGCTGAGCTTGGTCTGGTGGACCTGGAAATCAGCGAATTCTGCGTGCTGACCGGACGTCTGCCGGCTAACCTGCCTGCAGGCCACACTCCCGTGCCGAATGTAGGCTGGGTTGCACATATGGATACCGTTGACGTAAACCTTTCTCCCAAGGTACATCCGCAGATTGTGAAAAACTATCAGGGCGGCGATGTACTGCTGAACGCTGAAAAGCAAATCTACATTAAGGTAAGCGAGCATCCCGAGCTGAACAAATATATCGGCAGCGACCTTATCACCACCGACGGTACCTCCGTACTGGGCGCAGATAACAAGGCTGCTGTTGCCAACCTGATGGTAGCACTGGAAACCATCATTAAGGAGAACCGTCCGCACGGCGAAATTTATGTAGCCTTTGTTCCGGATGAAGAGGTTGGCCTTTGCGGTTCCAAGAAGATGGATTTCAGCAAGTTCCCGGTTGAATTTGCTTATACCGTTGACTGCTGCGAGCTGGGCGAGGTTGTATACCAAACCTTTAACGCAGGCAGCGCACACATCAAAATCAAGGGCGTAACCGCACATCCGATGTCCGCTAAGAACACTTTGGTTAACCCGGCGCTGGTTGCCGTAGATATCATCAACTGCTTCGACAGAATGCAGACTCCGGAGCACACCGAGGGCACCGAAGGCTTTATCTGGGTACAGGCTATTAAATCCAACGCTGCGGAAGCAACTCTGGATATCAAAATCCGCGACCATAACAAAAAGATGTATGAAGCACGCAAGGAGTTCATCCGTCATGCTGTGGAATATGTACAAGCCAAGAATCCGAAGGCCGGCATTGAGCTGAACATCACCGACGTATACGGCAACATTGCCGATGCGCTGACTGATGACAACAGAAAATGCGTTGAGTACATTTTCGAGGCTATGAAGGAGCTGGATATCGAGCCGAAGGATATCGCTATGCGCGGCGGCACCGACGGTTCCTTTATTTCCACCAAGGGCATCCCGACGCCGAACTATTTCACCGGCGCGCTCAACTTCCACTCCAACTGCGAGTTTATGCCGATGGCTGCCGTGGAAAAATCCTGCCTGATGACTTTGAAGCTGGTTGAGCTGATTACTAAATAAAAAATGCTTGACAAATGCGTCGCTTTCCTGTAAAATTTTACTTGTTTCCGACGCAAATGCGCACGAAGCCTTTTGGGGGCGTAGCTCAGCTGGGAGAGCACCTGCCTTGCAAGCAGGGGGTCAGGAGTTCGATTCTCCTCGTCTCCACCAATCGTTAATTAGCGGTCTTACTTTGGTAGGACCGCTTTTTTGTGCGCAAAAAAGACGCTCATGCATATGAGCGTCTGCATAAATTGTTTAATGGCTCAGCAACCTTCGTTTTCTTCCCATTCCTCGCTGTTTTCGTTGATGTACCATTTGCCGTTGATACAGATCTTTTCTTCGATAGTACGCGGTCCCCAGATAACGCTGCCTTCAGGCCCGTAGTCCTCGCCATTATCGGGGCAGGTGTCGTCGTAGGTGATAAAAGAGCCGGTGACGTTGATAGTGTCTGATTCTATATCATTTTTTTCCTGCTGTTGCGTTCTGGCAGGCGGCTTCAGAATCAGATGGTATGCCATCAATAGATGGATAATATAAGCGAAGCAACCAAGCAGCACTATATCCTTTCGCAAATCAAAGAGGATAAAAATGAAAATCAGAATTACTAAAACGGAGTTATAGATGAAAGCGTTCTCCGGATCAAGTTTTTTTATCTTATGTAAAAGATAAATAATCAGCAGTGTTAAGGGCAGCAGCACAAGAAAATAGCCTAATGATGTATGCGTAAATATTAAAATAATGAGCGTTAAAAGGAGCATTAAAGCTATAAGGGCAATTACCTTTTTTATGTTACTGCAAAAGCTGTCGATAAAATTCATGGCACGCACCTCACTTTTATCTGTATTATAGCATGTCGGTGAATTTTCTACAAAAAATCTAAAAAAAACTGCAGAAATCGCTTGAATATGCTCTTTAAATGTGATATAGTATACACTATATTAAGGATTTCCCCAGAAAAAAGTATAGTATTTTAAAAGGAGCAATTTATTATGGAGAAAGAAAAAGCATTCCTGCTGTGGTTTGACCAGCTGGAGAGAAAAGACGTAGCAATCGCCGGTGGTAAGTCTTCTTCCTTGGGCGAGCTGACCTCTCATGTTGACGTACCTGTACCGTATGGCTTCGCAACTACTGCCTGCGCTTACAGATACTTCTTTGAACAGACCGGTCTGTACGAAAAGATTAAAACTTTAATTGCCGGTCTGGACGTAGACAACAGCGCTCAGCTGCGCGAGGTTTGCGCTAAGGTCCGCCAGGCAATTATGGACGAAGAAATGCCGCAGGATCTGCAGGATCTGATTGCCCAAGCTTACAAAGAGCTGGGTGAAAAGGTTGGCCAGGCTGATCCGTTCGTTGCTGTTCGCAGCAGCGCTACCGCTGAGGATTTGCCGGATGCAAGCTTTGCAGGCCAGCAGGACACCTACCTGAACGTAAAGGGTGCAGAAACCATCGTTGCTAAGGTTAAGGAATGCTATGCTTCCTGCTTTACCGACCGTGCGGTTTACTACCGTGAAAAACAAGGCTTTGATCATCTGGATGTAGCACTGAGCGCTGCAGTACAGATGATGGTATTCTCCAAGGCTGCAGGCGTTATGTTCACTGTTAACGTTGCTACCGGCGACGACAAGAACATCCTCATCGAAGGCGCATGGGGCTTGGGCGAATATGTTGTTCAAGGCACCGTAACTCCGGATAACTATACTGTAAATAAAGCTACCTGCGAGATTGTTGAAAAGAACGTTAACGCGCAGGACATTAAGCTGATCCGCAAGGCTGACGGCGACTGCGAAGAGGTTGTTGTGCCGCTGGATGAGCAAAACGAGCAGAAGCTGACTGATGAGCAAATCAAACAATTGGCTGAATGCGCTAAGAAAATTGAAGCACATTATGGCTGCTACATGGACATGGAATGGGGCGTTGACGAGCGCGATAACAAGGTTTACATCCTGCAAGCCCGTCCTGAAACCGTATGGAGCCGTCGTAACAAAGAAAATGGTGCACCGAAAGAGGAGAAGAAAGTGACTACTGATCGCAAAGTTATCGTTAAAGGCTTGCCTGCCAGCCCTGGTAATGTAGCAGGCCGCGTACATGTAATTTTGGATCCGTCCCATATCGACGAATTCAAGGAAGGCGAAATCCTCGTAACCGAAATGACCGCTCCTGACTGGGTACCGGCTATGAAGAAAGCGAAAGCAATCGTAACTGATAGCGGCGGAATGACCTGCCATGCTTCTATCGTATCCCGCGAGCTGGGCATTCCCTGTATCGTAGGTACCAAGAGCCGTGGCGAAGCTGCTACCACCACCATTCCCGATGGCATTGATGTAACCATTGATGCTACTCATGGTGTTGTATACGAAGGTATCATCGAAGAGCCGAAGGCTGAACAACCGGCACAACAAGTAGTTGTTGCTGCTGAATACTTCCCACCGACCGGCACCAAGATTTATATGAACCTGGGCGATCCTGAGCTGGCTGAAAAATATGCTGCTCTGCCTTGCGACGGCATCGGCCTGATGCGCGAAGAGTTCATCTGGACCACCTATATCCATGAACATCCGCTGTATCTGATCAAAATCGGTCAACCGGAAAAGGTTGTAGACCAACTGGCTGAAGGCATCCGCCAAGTTTGCCAGGCTATGGCTCCGAGACCGGTAACCATGCGTTTCTCCGACTTCAAGTCCAGCGAATACCGCGACCTGAAGGGCGGCGACGAATTCGAGCCGAACGAGCCTTCCGCTCTGCTGGGCTGGCGCGGTGCTTCCCGTTACTATGATCCTAAATATATCGAAGCATTCAAGCTCGAATGCATGGCTGTTCGCAAAGTTCGCGAAGAGTTCGGCCTGAAGAACCTGAACGTTATGATTCCGTTCTGCCGCAACGTAGAGGAATGCGAAAAGGTTACCAAGATTATGGCTGACTGCGGTCTGTCCCGTGGTAAGGACTTTAAGGTTTGGCTGATGGCTGAGATTCCGTCCAACATCATCCTGGCTGACCAGTTCAACAAGTTTGTTGACGGCTATTCCATCGGTTCCAACGACCTGACCATGCTGGTTCTGGGCTGCGACCGTGATAACGATACTGTTTCCCATATCTATGACGAACGTAACCTGGCTGTACGCCGTGCAATCCGTCACCTGATCGAGGTTGCTCATAAGGATGGCAAGACCGTTTCTATCTGCGGTCAGGCTCCGAGCGTATATCCTGAGTTCTGCGAGTTCCTCATTAAGAGCGGTATCGACAGCATGTCCGTTAACCCGGATACTGTTAAGTTCACCAAGAAGCTGGCTGCTCAAATCGAGCAACGCATCATGATGGATGCTCTGACCGGCAAAGGCCGTCAAGAGGTTGAGGACCTGAACTGGTAAGAGGCAATTAAAGACTTTCAGCTCTTTAGCTAAGTGCATTGGCTTTATCTGGGAGCAGAAAAAGTAAATATGTAGTAAAGAGTTTTAGGACTCCTGTATTGTAGTACAAATTACAATATGGGAGTCCTATTTGTTTTTGGGGTAAAAGACGATTTTAAGGAGGTAAGTATGCTGACGATTATTTTCATTTTTTGTTTGCTCTATCACACCTATACGGATATGAAGTCTATGCTGCTATATGACAAAGTGACATTGCTTTTAGCGGCAGCAGGTGTAGTGCGTGCCTTTTTTGAGCAGCAGCTGTTAGAAGCTCTTTGTGGTGCAGGAGTACTGCTGGTAATTATGCTGCTTTTGTATTTTGCTAGTCGCGGTGGTATGGGAGAGGGAGATGTTAAGCTGGCGCCGGCTCTGGGAATCTGGCTTGGCTTAGAGCAGGGGCTGTTATGTTTGTTGCTCGCCTTTGTCAGCGGTGGCATTGTAGGGGCATTACTGTTGCTGTGCAGGCGTGGGAAGCTGAAACAGGCAATTCCCTTCGGACCGTTTTTGTGCGCAGCAGCGGTTGCTGCGTATTTTTGTGGTAAAGAAATCATTACATGGTATTGGAGGATGTTCTTATGATGAAGTATGGTAAAAGTATTAGTGTTGAAGAACTATTTGAGCCTGTACTGTGCGCTTTGCGCTGCCGTTGGCGCCGTAAGCAGGCGCTTTTGCTGTTGTCAATGCAAACGGGGGAGGTTGCGTATTGGCAGAATGGTGAGCATAGCTGGCAGGAGCAGCTGAAAAAGGAATGTTTGGCAGATAAGCAAAGTCTTACAGATGAGTTACGCGAATTACTGTTACAACATGAGGTTGAGGAGGAGGCTGCGGTGCTTCTTTTGCCAGCGGCAGAAGCTCTATATTCTGAGCAACTGCTGTTACCTGCATTGCAGCGGCGTGAGCTGCAGGCTGCCTTAATGTGGGAGCTGCAGCAGAGCGTTCCCAGGGCAGAAACAAGCTATAGTTACAGCTTTGAAGTGAATGCCGTCGGTGAAGCAGATGAACAGCAATATCAGGTGACATATACGGCTTTGCCAGATACATATCAAGCTGAGCTTGAACAGCTGTGTAGTAGCTTGTTACTGAAGCTGCAGGGCATTTGGCTAGGAAAGGTAACTCTTGACGCAGCTGCAACAGCCTGGTTTGCCGGTAAGCCGTTGCCGCCGGTATACAGGCAGCAGCAAAAAAACTTGCAAAGTGTAGCGGCCACTTTTTGCCGCTGGTTGCCTAAGGTTAGTTGTGCTGTATTTGCTTTAGCACTATTAGCTTATGGCAGTGCCTTGGGAGGCTGCTATTTGGCGCAGCATAATTTGCAGAAGGTAGAACAGAAGCTTAAGCAGTATGAAGTATGGGAGCAACGTATCCAGAAAAGCGAAGCTATGGAACGCAGTTGTCAGCATTTGGAAAAGCTGTTGGCTGCAGCACCTAAGGCATCTAAAGAGGCTAATGGTGAATTGGAGCGTATCTGTCGCCAGATGCTGCCTGGTTGCTGGCTTACTGCTTTAGAATATTGCGGTACGAAGAAGCCCTTATTATTGCAGGGAAGGGCAGTTGATGCATTAGCTTTGGAAAGCTTAGTTGAGCAACTGCAAAAATGTGGCTATTATAGCAGAGTAGAGCTGCTGCAATCAGAGCAACAGGGAAATACTATTGCTTATAAGCTCAAGCTGGAGCTGAAGGAGGGCAAGCAATGAAAGCAGGAGAAAAAACAATTAATCTGCTTGCCTGCATAGCGCTGGTGTTGTCTACAGGCTTTGGAGTAAAGGCATTAGAGCTTTGGAATGAACGACAACTGGCGGTAGAACAGACACAGAAGCTGCAGGGGCAACTGACACAGCAGATTCGTTTTGCTGATGAACACAGTGATTATAAGACATATAAAATCAAGCTATTGGATAAGCAAAAGAAATTAGAGCAGCAGGTAGAGCATAATCTGAGCTTGAATAACAGGCTGCAGCGCCTGCAAAAGCAGGCACGAGCTCAAAGCATTCATCTAAACAGCATGCAGATGGAGGGCAAGCCTGTGGCTTTACAGAATGGCTTGCAGATGCAGAAATTGCAAACAAGTGCTGTCGGTGATTTTTATTCCCTGCTGCGTTGGCTGCGGCAGGTAGAACGCGACGGTTGCAAAGTTAAAGAGCTGCGCTTGCAGAGCATAATGGAGACAAAAGATGTGCTGAAAATAGATATCTCTCTTGAATTTTACTTTACAAACTAAAACTTTCGATTAGCCTACGCTAATTTTATCTTGACAAAATCCACATCTTATAAGATAATGTCATAGTAAAGTTAGACTAGGCTAATTTAATTTTAAAGATAGCACTAGCTAATATTGTAAAGGGAGTTGCGTATGAAAAAATATATCTTACTCGTATTTGTCGTAATCATAGCCTTGGCAGGCTACTTCCTGCTGGCAAGAGGCCAGCACAAGCTCGCAGCCAACGCCGCCGTAACTGTAACCGACAGCACCGGCGCCAAGGTACACATCCCCACGGAGCCTAAAAGAATCGTCTTTCTCAATGCCTCCAATCTGGAAATCTTCACCTCCATCGGTGGCAAGGCAGTCGGCAGACCTACCAGCACTTCATATCCCGACGATATCAAGGAAAGCATTAAGGATATCCCCGAAGTAGGCATGATCCACGCGCCGAATCTGGAAAAAATCATGAGCCTGAAGCCTGACCTGGTTGTAGGCACCAACGTACCCTTCCACGTAATGCTGCGCAAGCCTCTGGAAATGGCCGGCGTGCCGCTTTACCTGAACATGATAAACTCCTATGAGGATGTGCTGAAAAGCATAGACGACTTCGGCCGCTTTGCCGGCAGAGAAAAGGAAGCTGCCGCCAAGCGTGCGCAGATAGAAAAGGAATATGCCGCGCTGACACAGGACGTACAGAAGGGCAGGGGACCGAAGGTGCTGATCATCTTCGGCTCGCCGGACAGCTTCAACATGTCCACCAAAAAGAGCTTTGGCGGTGACCTGGCAGAGCGTTTGGGTGCCGTAAACATTGCGGACAAGGCCGAGAACGTGAAGGACAGCAGCTACATCCCGCTGAGCATGGAATTCGTAGCCAAGGAAAACCCCGACATCGTGATGCTGATTACCATGGGCGGCAGCAAGGAAATATTGGAAAAGCTGCGCGCCAATATGCGTGACAACGCCATCTGGCATGACGTGAACGCCGTGAAGAATAACCGTGTGTACCAGCTGCCGCCGAGCCTGTTTACCGTTAACCCCGGCACGCACACCATCGACGCGATGAAGATTATGAAAGAATATATGTATGGAGAGGCCAAGTAATGAGTAATGATGCCAAAACAAAAGAAAAAGTGCGCATAGCAGTGTTCTTCGGCCTGTGCATCCTGCTCGTCGCAGGCATCTTCATGAGCATCGGCAGCGGTACAGTGAGCCTTTCCGTGAGCGAAACATGGGCAGCGCTGCTGGGCGAGGCTGATGCTGACACCGACCGCATTGTGAACCTTATCCGCCTGCCACGCACGATTGTTACCGTGCTTGTAGGAGCTAACCTGGCTTTGGCAGGCTGCAACCTGCAGGGCGTGCTGCACAATCCGCTGGCAGACCCTGGTATCATCGGCGTGAGTGCCGGTGCGGGCCTGTTTGCGATGGTGATAATGCTGCTTTTTCCGGAACAGTCAGCCATGGTGCCGCTGGCAGCCTTCGTCGGCGCCGTGCTTTCTACAGGCATCGTCTTTTTCCTGGCGTGGGAAAAGGGCATTAACCCGCTGCGCATGATTCTGGCGGGCGTGGCGGTTGCCACCTTCTTTGGTGGCGGTATGGCGGCGCTGAACGTATTTTACAGCGACAGAATCCAAGGCACGGTTATGTGGATGGCCGGCGGCTTTCAGGGGCGCAGCTGGGGGCATGTGGAAATGCTTTTGCCTTATAGCGCGATTGGTATTATCGGCACGATTTTGTGTGCGCGTTCCCTAAATGCGTTGCAGTTGGGTGATGAATTGGCCAAGAGTTTGGGCGTACGCGTGATGCGTATGCGCACGATTTTAATCTTTCTTTCCGCGCTGCTGGCGGCGGTTTCCGTAAGCGTAGCAGGCATGCTGGGCTTTGTGGGCCTCATAGTGCCGCACATCATGCGCCTGTTAATCGGCAGCGACCACGAATACCTGCTGCCCTGTGCGGCGATTGCCGGCGGTGCGGTGGTAACTCTGGCTGATACGGCGGCAAGAACGCTTTTCAGTCCGCTGGAAATCCCCGTGGGCATCTTCATGTCCTTCATCGGCGGTCCGTTCTTCTTGTATCTGCTGAAACGGAGGATGCGTTAAGCTATGAATATCCCGACATTACATACACAAAAGATTACTTTGCGCTACGGCGAGCACACGATAATCAGGGACCTGACGCTGGATATAGCCAAGCCGGAGATTGTGACGATTATCGGGCCGAACGGCAGCGGTAAATCAACGCTGCTGAAGGCGTTATGCCGCCTGCTGGAGCCTGCGAGCGGTGCAGTTTATCTGGACAGCAAGGATATCAACAAAATGTCCACGGAAGAGGTGGCGCGCACACTGGCGGTGATGGCGCAAAGCGCGAACGCTCCCGGCGGCACGACGGTGGAGGAGCTGGTGTGCTACGGACGAATGCCGTACCGCAAGTTCTTCGACGGCCTCAATCAGGAGGACCGCCTGGCTATTGAAGAAGCACTGGAGTTTACTGAGCTGGGACCGCTGCGTACGCGCCTGGTACATACCCTGAGCGGGGGCGAACGCCAACGCGCGTGGCTGGCCATGGCGCTGGCGCAGAAGCCGAAGATTCTGCTGCTCGATGAGCCTACGACCTATCTTGATGTGCATCATCAGCTGGAGCTGATGGAGCTTGTTGTGCGATTGCATAACGAAATGGGGCTGACGGTTATCATGGTGCTGCACGATTTGAACCATGCGGCGCGCTACAGTGAGCGATTGATTGCGCTGAAAAAGGGCACGATCATGGCAGACGGACCTACGGATGAGGTGTTCTCGCAGTCTGTGATTGAAGAGCTTTATGATGTGAAGGCTGTGATCATGCGTGTCGAGGCCAACGGGACGCAGTACCCCGTGTGCTTTCCGTATAGTGTAGAGGAGCATGATTAATGATGAATAAATTCATGAAAACAATCGCTCTTAGCATGGCAATGCTGTGCCTGGGCGCAGGTGCCGCAGGTGCGGCGCAGTTCAGCGATGCGCAGAGCGGTAAAAATTTAACAGCAGCGCAGCTGGCAAGCAAGCTGCAAAAGTATGATGTAGTCTTCTTTGGTGAATATCATGACCAAAGTGAAATACACCAATATGAATTAGAGCTTTTGAAGGCAATGTATAAGGCAAAAGGCGCGAAACTGGCCTTATCCATGGAAATGTTTGAGGCAGATAACCAAAGTAAGTTAAATAACTTTTTGGCAGATACTCTGAGCGAAGAGGATTTCCTGGCTACCGCCCGCCCCTGGCCTAATTACGGCACGGATTATGCTCCGCTGGTAAATTTTGCCAAAGAAAAGAAAATGCCCGTTATTGCCGCTAACGTACCGCGCTTTTTGGCAGCGCACGTAGCGAAAAACAACGCTTCGACGGAGGGCGTGGAGGCGCAGTATCAGCAATGGCTGCCCAAGCATACCTATGCTCCCGAGGGCGCGTATAAGGATAAATTCTATGCGCAGATGAGCTCCCCGGCAGCGCCGATGAAAATGCCGCCGCAGCGCCTGGCTGCCGTGTATGCGGCGCAATGCCTGAAGGATGACAAGATGGCCGAGAGCATTGCTGCGTTTGCCGACGCACATCAGAATATGCAGATTTTGCATATCAACGGTTGCTTCCATTCCGACGCGCATCTGGGAACAGCGCAAAAGCTGGAAGCTTTGCGCCATGAGCTTAAGGTTGCCGTAATCACACCGCTGGAGCGCAAACAGAAGGGCGAAAAGCCTGCGGGTAATTTTGTCGTTTGGTTCGACAGAAAATAAATTCTTCCGATATTTTTTTATCCGTGGGTTAGCAATTGCTGACCTTGCGGGTGTGAAATATACCATAAAAATAAGCAGAAAAAAGAGGTGCATTATGAGAAATTTAAACAAAAAGAAAATAGCATTACTTACTGCCTGTGTTGTCAGTGCAGTTGGCCATATGGCATTTGCTGCTGAGGCAGATAATTACGATGAATACAGCGGTGCGGATTACGTTGTGACCGCTACCAAAACACAGCTGGAGAAGAAAGAGGTTCCGCAAAGCGTTGAGGTTATTACTGAGCAGAAGATTAAAGAACTGGGTGCCTACAGCGTACAGGATGCCTTACGCCTGGCAAATAATATTGACGTGCAGGATAACGGTATGACCGGTAATCAGGTACAGATGCGCGGCAACAGCACCATGCACACCCTGATTCTTGTCGATGGCAAGCGTATGGCGGCAGAAAATACGCAAAGCTCCCAAAATGCTTACGAGCTGAAGCGTATCAACATTTCCGATGTTGAGCGTATCGAAATCATCCGTAGCAACGGTTCCGCTCTCTACGGCTCCGACGCTATCGGTGGCGTAATCAACATCATCACCAAAAAATCTACTACTCCCAGCATCAGCGTCAACATGCACACCGGCACCAAGGATGAAGCAACAAGCTTTATGTATTCCTCTGGCAAGCAGGGCAAGCTGAGCCTGAAAATCGGCGGCGGTATCGAAAAGGTACGCAAGCTTGATAGTGGTGTCTATAAAAACTACTCTAAAAATTCTACGACCGGTGCAGTTACTTCAACCGATGCCAGCAGCACCAACATGTATGGCACACGTCGCTTTTTGAACACTGGCCTGAGCTATGCTTTTGATGATAATCATAGCCTTGATTTTGATATGAACTTCATGCGCGAGCAGCTCAAAAGCTTCTCCTGGAGCAGCATGGGCTCCGATTACACCAACAAAGGCAGCATGGCTGTTTTTGTAGCAAAGCAGGCAGCGGCAGGCGCAGTTGCCAAGGTCCTTGCCCAAAATGGACTGACAAGCGATATGCCGGCTTATGCAGCAGCCTATGAGGATATGTATAACAGGATGTATCCTGCAATGCTGGCGCAGATGCAGCAAAAATACGGCGATATGGCCATGCCGGAAAAATATCCCATGCTTTCCTCTCATTTTTATGATAATACCCGTTCCGATTACAGCTTAGGCTATAACGGCAAGGACGGTAAGCATGATTATAATTTCCGCACCTATTTCAGTGAGCTGCGCAAGGACAATACCTCTTGGTATAAAAATCTGAACACCAATACCGATAAGTTTGTTGACTTTGACCAGAATAATTACAAGCAGCTCGTTGTTGAGGGCAAGGATTCCTACAAAATGGATGACAACAATACCCTGACCTTCGGTGCCGAATACAAAAAGGATATCATGAACGGCACGCATCTGAAGGGCCGCGGCACTGACCAGCATGATGTAACCGTCAATGGCAAGAGCAAGCCCTCATCTGAGGTATCCTCGGAAACTGCTGCCGTATATCTGCAGAACGAATGGAAAATCGGTGACAAGCTGCTGCTGATTCCCGCAGTACGCATTGACCACCATGATTCCTTTGGCACCCACACCTCTCCTAAGCTGGGCGCAACCTACAAATTAAGCGAAAATTCCCGCGTGAAGGCAAACTGGGGCAAGGGCTACCGCGCACCGACCTTATACGAACTGTATTCTCAGATGGAAAAGAGCGGCATGGCACCTATGACAGTTTATGTATTAGGTAATCCTGATTTGAATCCTGAAACCAGCACGAATTTTGACTTTGGTTTTGAAACCGAGCTTGGTAAACTTAATTCCCAAATTACCTATTTTCATAATGACATCAAAAATATGATTGGTGGCGATGATTATACTGGTCCGGAAACAATTACGAATCCTGGTATTTGGAGCAAGTATGTCAACTATGGTAAGGCAAAAATCAGTGGGCTTGAGACTGAGTTTGGTTATAACTTTGATGAACATTGGAGTCTCAGAACTGTTTATAACTATCTTGATGCAAAAGACCAACAAACCGGCAATCGTTTAGCTTATAGAGCACGTCATAATGGTTTGGTACAATTAACTTGGACTGATGCTAAAGAAAATCCGTTGACTGTAAATTTATATAACAGATATTATTTTGATTATCATCAATCTAATTCTGCAAACTATCAGCATGATTATTCCTTTAGCACCACCGGTCTGACTGTCAGCAAGCAGTTCAACAAAAATTACCGCGTTTATGCCGGTGTAGATAATATCTTTAATAAATCCTTCCTGTATGATACCTATCATACCTACAGCATCGACGGACGTACCTGGCGTGTCGGCGCAGAGATGACCTTTTAATTAGAGTTTTGATTCCATAATATACAGCATACTGCTCCTTTCTGTACTTTGGGGAGCAGTATGCACCTCCTGTAAAAGTACGACAGCATTTGTAGATTTGTGAGGAAAATATGCAGGCAATAACAGATTTGATAATGTACTTTCATAAGGGCGGACTGGTTATGTGGCCGTTGCTCGCCTGTTCTATAACTGTGATAGCAATCGCCATTGAGCGGTTTATATATTATAAGAGCGTGGACAGCGGCGCAGCCTTTGCCTCCCACTATTGTGCTGCCGTGCGCAGCGGTGATTTTGCTGTGGCGACGGAGCTGGCGCGCAAGGGCAGCGGTCAGTGCGCGCAGATGCTTGCCGATGTAGAGGCTGTTGCAGGCGGCAAGGCAGAAAAGAGCGCCTTCCTCGAAAGCCGTGCCGGTATTTTTATGGCGACGCTGCGTGATAAGCTGGATTACCTGGGCATTATCGTAACGATGTCCCCGCTTCTGGGACTGCTGGGCACTATTGTGGGCATGATCGGTGCCTTCAGCATTTTCAACGTAGAAGCGGGTGCGCCGATGGCGATTACCGGCGGCATCGGTGAAGCGCTGATTGCAACGGCGACGGGCTTGTGTGTAGCTATTCTTTCGCTGTGCGCACATTCCTATTTCGCTCACCGTATGGACAATATGATTACGGATATGGAGCAGTGCTTCAGCGCGCTGCTGGAGGCTGAAACAAGGAGAGCAAGATCATGAAGCTGCGAGATGTGCGTAACAGGAAAACGCCGCCGCTGATGATTATCCCGATGATTGATATTATGTTCTTTCTGCTGGTCTTTTTTATGCTGAGCACGATGTATATGATTGACCTCAAAACTATTCCGGTGAAGTTGCCGCAGGCTAAAAATGCGGCGACGGATACCACGACAACCTTCGCCGTGACGATGAAGGCCGACGGCAGCATTTATCTGGGCGATGCCCAAACAGATGCGGAGGCCTTGGCGCTGCAGGCAGGTCTGGAGCAGAAGAAGAACAAAAACTTCGCCGTTGTCATCCGTGCGGAAAAGGCGCTGGAGTACGGCGAGGTGATTAAGCTGGTAGATAAGCTGAAGGGTGCAGGCGTAGCACGTTTCGGCCTGGCGACGGATGGCGGTAAGTAACGATGAAGCAGATAGAAAAGCTGCAGGCGAAGGCACGTCATCGCTTTGGCTTTTGCAGTTCACTGATAATACATTTTATATTGTTCGTCGCACTGGCATTTTCCGGCGTTTTTGCCATGCAGCCGCCGGCTGCGGATGCTGACAATGTTGTGTTCTTTGATGCCGGCGGCGGAGGAGGCGGTGGCGGCGATGAAGCTGTCGCTGATGCTGCCGACGATGGCGAGGAGCAGGTGGAGGAAGTCGTGGAAGAAGAAACGATTACTCTGCCTGATGGCAAGATAGAGCATAAGCAGGTTGTGAAGCATGTAGTGAAGCATGTGCCTGCAGGTGCAAAAAAAGGCAGCGGCAGTGGCAGCGGCGGCGGTCACGGAACAGGCCATGGCACAGGCGCCGGCAGCGGTATTGGTGCAGGCAGCGGCAGTGGCAGCGGCGGCGGTCACGGTGCGGGACACGGCAGCGGCATTGGCGATGGCGTCGGCCCTGGCATTGCGCGCAATCCCAAGGTGCCTCCGCGCGTAGCCTCAACTGCGGCTCCGGTTTATCCGCAGGCACTGCGTGATGCGGGAATCGGCGGGCGCGTTGTCGTGCGTGGCGTTATAGGAACTGACGGGCGCGTAGAAAGCGCCGAAGTAGTGCGCTCCAGCGGCAACAGCACTCTGGACAACAACGCCCTCAGCGCCTTCTATAAATGGCGCTTCAGTGCTGCCAAAAACGACGCTGGCCAAAAAGTACGCTGCTACTTCGTACAAGGCTTCCCGTTTGTAATTGAATATAAATAAAAGAAACCCACAAGGAGAAAAACATGAGAAAAATAGCAATCTATGGTAAAGGCGGCATCGGCAAATCCACCACCACCTCAAATTTATCCGCAGCCCTCGCATTAAAAGGCTACAAAGTAATGCAAGTAGGCTGCGATCCCAAAAGCGATAGCACCAAAAACCTCATGGAAGGCAAACGCATCCCCACAGTATTAGAACAACTGAAAGTCAAAGGCGAAGCCTTGAAATTAAAGGACATTGTCTTCGAAGGCTTCGGCGGCGTTCTGTGCGTAGAAGCCGGCGGCCCCACCCCCGGCATCGGCTGTGCAGGCCGCGGCATCATCTCCGCCTTTGAAAAGCTGGCCGAGCTGGAAGCCTTTGAAACCTACAAGCCTGACATCGTTATCTACGACGTCTTAGGCGACGTAGTCTGCGGCGGCTTTGCTATGCCCATCCGCGGAGGCTACGCACGCGAGGTATTCATCGTATCCTCCGGCGAAATGATGGCCCTCTACGCGGCAAGCAACATCGCCCAGGCCATCAAAAACTTTGGCTGTCGCGGTTATGCACGCTTGAAGGGCATCATCCTCAACGCCAAAAACATTGAGAACGAGCAGGAGCTGGTAGCCAAGGCTGCCGCAGAAATCGCTACCGAGGTTGTGCAGTACGTACCGCGCAGCGGCGATATCCAAATCGCCGAAAATCAGGGCGGCACCGTCAGCGAATTTGTCAAGGATTCCCCAATGGTACAGGTGTACAACGAATTAGCCGAGCGTGTGCTGGCTATGAGCGAGGACGAAGAAGAATAGGAGGCAGTACATGGGCTTAAAGGAAGATGCAATGTGGAAGATGGCCGAAAAAATGGGCATGCCCAAAAGCGCCATCGAAGCCATCAAGGCTAAGCAGAAAAACGGCGACAAGAGCGCTATGCCCGACATTGGCAAGATGATGAGCATGATGCAGGCAATGAAGGGCGAAAAGAAGGATGAAATGCGCAAAATGGCTGAGAAAATGGGGATGCCGCCGCAAGCTGCAGGCATGGACGGCAACGAAATCTTAGGCCGTCTGAACCGCTTGAGCAAGGTGCAGACAATCAAGGATGTGCCTCAGCTCACAACAGCGCTGTTCCCCGGCACCCACTGTCCGCTGATGGGCGCGGCGATGGTGGCAGGCGGTATCGACGATTGCCTGCTGGTAATCGTAGGCACGGACGAATGCAGCTATTACACCAAAAGCCTCACCATCAACGAGCGCTACGGCGGTATTGCGGGACGCTGCGTTTCCGTTGTGCTCGACAGCCATGATGTAACCTTCGGCAGCACCGAAAGCATGCACAAGGCCTTCAAAGAAATAGTGGCGGAATATCAGCCGAAATGCGTGATGCTCGTCACCACCTGCGTAATTGAGGTAATCGGCGATGATTATGACGCCATTGCTGCAGAGCTGACGAAGCAGTACAGTATTCCGGTAATGGCGGTGCACACCGAGCACTTTAAGTGCGAGGATCACTTCCCCGGTCTGGAGCGCGCCATTACTGCCTGCGCCACCATGATGCAAAAGCAGGACTGCGACGGCAGTGTCAACGTTCTGGGACAGCGCATGGGCAACTTTGCCGACACGGAGCTGCACGCATTTTTGCAGGCAGCAGGCGTCAAGCTGGGCGTACAGCTGCCCAGCGGCTGCACTGCCGAGGAAATCCGCCGTGCTCCCGCAGCGAAGGTGAACATCGTCGTGCATGATATCGCGCTTCCGTTGGCGCAGGCTATGCAGGAGCGGTACGGCATTCCTTACGTTTACTTCAACCGCTTCGCCGCGCCGGAAAAAATTCTGCAGGCCTATCAGCATCTGTTTAATTATCTGGAGCTGCCGCTGCCTGCGGAGATTGGCGCTAAGTTTGAGGAATGCAAAGCGTTGGAGCAGGAAATAAAGCCGGCGGTGCAGGGCGTGCCCTATATCTACGGCAATACGCAGTATGACTGCTTTGAGCTCAACAGCTATCTGTGCAGTCTGGGCCTGGTGCCGCAGCTGATTCAGAGCAATAAGCTGAGCGAGGCTAATTTTGCGGATATCGAAAGCATTCTGACGCAAACCGACCCGTACATCTGCAAGGCGGCGAATATTGCACCGCTGCAATATGTTTACGACGTGCTGCATCCGTGGTTCTACATGGGCCATGAGTTCGGTGACCGCCTGCGCCGTAAGGGCATTGCCCTGCTGCACAGCGACCCGGCAGGCAAAATGCTGGGCTTTGAATGCAGCAGCTTCATGCTGCAGGCAGTGGCGAAGGCTGTAGCCGACGCAAAGAAATTCAGAGAGGAGGCCGGCCTGTGAGCTTAGTAAGATTTTTACCGACACCGTCGGACAGAATGGGAATTATCTGGAGCCTTCTGGCTGTACAGGGAGCTATCGTGCTGGAATACGGCCCTGCCGGCACCACGCACTACAGCATGGGCTTATACGGAGGCTTGGGCCTGCGCTTTCAAAACCGCATGTTCACTACGCATATGAGCGAGGATGACGTTGTTATGGGCGATGTAACACGTCTGGAGAAAGCAATTATCGAATTGGATAAAAGCTATGCGCCGAAGGTTATCTTCGTCGTAGCCTCCTCCGTAACTGCCGTTATCGGCACCGACATCAAGGGCGTGTGCCGTTATATGCAAAACGAGGTCAAGGCTAAGCTTGTGGCCTTCGAGCAGGGCGGCTTCCGCGGTGATTACAGCGTCGGTCTGGCAGAAACCTACAAGCTGCTGGTGCGCAATCTGCCAAAGAAGGACGTAGCGCAGGAAGCAGGCGTGTACAACATCATCGGTGCCTCTGCGTGGCGCTACCGCATGGCAAGCGACATCTGGGAGGTAAAGAGCCTGCTGGATGAAGCGCTGGGACTGCGCTGTAATGCCTGCCTTTGCTGCGACACCAGCGTAGACGAGCTGCAGGCCATGGGCAAGGCACAGGTAAATATTGTGCTGGGCAACGAAGGTCTTGCCGCTGCTAAATATTTTGAAGAAAAGTTCGGCACGCCATATGTTTATGCCGTTCCCTACGGCTACAGCGGCACTGTAAGCTTTTTGGAGCAGGTAGGCGCAGCGGTTGGTAAGGCTCCTGAGCCCATGGTGCTGATGCGCATCAAAATGAAGGAAAAGGGCATGTCCATGCTCAGTATGTTTGCCATGATGGGCGGCAGTAAGCCAAGGCAGGCCGCTGTTAAGGGCGATTATGACCTGGTGCAGGGTGTGGGTGCTTTCCTGGAGCAGGCAGGCATCAGCGTGACGCACAAAATGTGCGCGCACAGTTTGAAGGCTATAACCGAACCGGCGGCAGACGTAGAAGCCTACGCCGAGGAGGGCGAATGGCTGCAGGAAATCCGTGAGCTGCGCGACACGCTGCTTTTTGCGGATGACGTGGCGCTTACGCAGGCAGATGCAAGCAACACTAAGGTGCTCATCAGCGCGCCGTTTATGAATGGCGTAGTGGCGACACACCTGCCGTTTATGGGCGAAAAGGGTGCTGATTTCCTGCTGGAGCAAATCCAGGGTTATTATCAAAAGTAAAGTTTAAAGAAAAAGGAGGACACTATCATGAAACAAATTCCTGTAATTTTTTGGACCGGTACCGGTAACACACAAATGATGGCTGACGCTGTTGCGGAAGCAATTAACGCTGCCGGTGCGGAGGCTGTTGTAAAAAATGTCAGCGAAATCACTGCTGACGAAGCTGCAGGCTATGACGCTCTGGCATTGGGCTGCCCGGCAATGGGCGCTGAGGTGCTGGAGGAATGCGAATTTGAGCCGTTCTTCACCGAGCTGGAAGGCAAGCTGGCAGGCAAAAAGGTAGCGCTCTTCGGCTCCTATGGCTGGGGCGGAAGCTATATGCAGGATTGGGAAGCACGCGTTAAGGACGCGGGCGCAACACTTGTAGCTGACGGTGTACTGGCGCTGGGGGCTCCCGATGACGAAGCAATGGCCAAGCTGGCGGAAGCAGGCAAGCTGCTTGCCGAATAAGGCTTAAGCAACAAAAAAACTGCCTTCCGATTTTAGGAAAGGCAGTTTTTTAGTGAAGCGCTTGTGTTATAGCAATTGGCAAATAGCTCGCTTTATGATATTATTTAAGAACACATCCTATTGACTTTATACCTGCTATATAGTGTAGACTGTATCATCATAAAAGAAAGTATATAACGCCGCGGCAGCGTTTTGGCAAAAGCTGCTGCCCGCGCTTTAGAATATATATGAATAGAGGATAGGAAAGCTTTATGTTCAAAACATTTCTCAGCTATTATAAACCGTATAAGGGCATTTTGCTCTTTCTTGTGATAGGCTCGCTGTTGCGCGCACTGCTCGAGCTCTTCTTTCCCTATGTAGTGAAGCTGATGCTGGAACAGCAGCTGCCGCTTAAGAATCTGCCGCTGCTCCTTGAATGGTCGGCGGCACTGCTGGCCATGTATCTGGTAAACTTCGGCATGCATTTCAGCATCATCTACTGGGCGCAGTCCATGAGCTATTCCATGGAACGCGATATGCGCCGCGATTTGTTCAGCCATCTGCAGAAGCTGTCCTTCGGCTTTTACGATAAAAATAAAAGCGGCCAGCTGCTTTCGCGCCTCACCAGCGATTTGAGCGAAATTAACGGCTTCGCAGGCAATGCGCCGATTGATCTTACCGTCTGCGGGCTGACGATGGGCGGCACGATGGTTATTCTTATTTACATGAATCCTATGCTGGGCAGCCTTATTGCCTTCCTGCTTCTGGTGAAGGCAGTGCATACCGTTTTCGTCAACCTGCGCATGAAAAAGGCCTTCTTTGCCAATCGTGTGGCAATGGGCGAGGTAACGGGCAAGGCTGCGGAAAGCATCAACGGCGTGCGTCTGATCAAGGCCTTCGCCGGTGAGCGCAGCGATATGGCGCAGTTTATGGAAAAGGCGGATGCCTATCTGACAGTATGTAAAAAATCCTTTAAAATAACATCTTATTTCGTCGGCAGTATGATTTTCTTCAGCAACTTTATCAATGTGGCGATATTAGTAGTGGGCGGTCTGCTGATAAATCAGGGACTGATGAGCTTCGGTGAGCCGGTGGCCTTCTTCCTCTACGTGGGCCTGTTTATGAAGCCGTTGATGCAGCTTTTAGGCTTCATTCAGGTATATCAGCGCGGCATGGCAGGCTTCAAGCGTTTTTATGAGCTGCTCCAGGAAAAGCCCGAGATTATTGATGCACCGGATGCTAAAATTTATCCGCCCTGTAAAGGGAACATCACCTTTGATAACGTCAGCTTTGCCTATGCGGACGGCAGACCTGTTATCCGCAATCTTTCGCTGCATGTGGCAGCAGGTGAAACCGTGGCCTTTGTGGGCGCTACGGGAGCAGGCAAAACAACCATTGCCAGCCTTTTGCTGCGCTTTTACGAGCCGCAGAGCGGCAGAATTTTGCTGGACGGCTGCGATATCCGTGAATTTACGCAGGAATCGCTGCGCAGGCAAATCGGCCTGGTGCAGCAGGATGTCTTTCTCTTCGGCGACAGCGTGCGCTACAACATAGCCTACGCCAAACCGGATGCGACAGCGGACGAGGTGCAGGCGGCAGCGAAGGCAGCGGCGGCGGATGAGTTCATTCAAAAGCTGCCTGCGGGCTACGATACCGAGGTGGGTGAGCGCGGCGTGAAGCTGAGCGGCGGCCAGAAGCAGCGAGTGGCGATTGCGCGCGTATTCCTCAAAAATCCTCCGGTAGTAGTGCTGGATGAGGCTACAAGCGCACTCGACAATATTACGGAACAGCAGATACAAAAGGAGCTCGACGAGCTGGCGGTAGGACGTACCACGCTGATTATTGCGCACCGTCTTTCCACCATCCGTCATGCGGACAAGATTGTGGTGCTTGACGAGGGCGCTGTTGCGGAATGCGGCAGCCATGAGGAGCTGCTGGCGCGCAAAGGGCGTTATTATGATTTGTATCAGAAGGAGTAAAGCAGAGGCTTGCGGATGCAGGCGTACTGCAGAAGATAATAAAATAAAAATAGCGCACGCTCTTAAAGTGTGCACTGAGAATACAGAAAACCCATGTCTTGCCGATTTAGGCGGGACATGGGTTTTTAGTGCTTTGTGTATAATTTTTCGTATTAGGCTTGCTTTACGTGCTTAAGCTTCTTTCTTTAGCTTCTCCACATCAGCGAGAGATAAATTTGTAAGTTCAGCGATAACCTCGAGAGAATAGCAGCCCTTAGCCAGCATACGTTTAGCAGTAGCAATATTGGCATTTGCTTCGCCTTCAGCAATGCCCTCAGCTTTACCTTCACGTCTTTCATCTAACAAACGAGCTTCCATAAGCATAAATTCTCGCCTCACTTTCGTATCTGATTTGAGATAGCTGATTTCATCGTTAATCTGCTTGGTGAAATCAGTATTAGAGTGGTTAAGCGTCTTCCTTCAGCTTTTCCACATCAGCGAGAGATAAATTTGTAAGCTCAGCGATAACCTCGAGAGAATAGCAGCCCTTAGCCAGCATACGTTTAGCAGTAG
>OGPT01001467.1_pt1 | contig 21538 bp, 9 predicted proteins | sample 1552951 | NCBI WGS metagenome assembly OGPT01 (sample SAMEA2580224, study PRJEB22360) | human gut metagenome | biome: human gut; feature: human-associated habitat; material: faeces | place: Denmark | collected 2008/2010
GGCATCAGCTCCGGGGTCTCGTCGCAGGCGTAGCCGAACATCATGCCCTGGTCGCCGGCGCCGTTATCCAGCTCGGCCTCGCCGGATTCCTTGGCCTCCAGAGACTTGTCCACGCCCAGAGCGATATCGCTGGACTGCTCGTCGATGTTGGAAATAATACCGCAGGTATCGCAGTCAAAGCCGCACTTGGCGCGGTCATAACCGATATCCCGGATAACTTCCCGGGCGATCTTGGGAATATCCACGTAGCAGCTGGTGGTGATCTCGCCCATGATGTGTACCAGGCCGGTGGAAGCGGTGGTCTCGCAGGCCACGCGTCCGTTGGGGTCCTTGGCCAGAATGGCGTCCAGCACCGCGTCAGAGATCTGGTCGCAGATCTTGTCGGGGTGGCCCTCAGTCACGGATTCAGAGGTAAATAAGTAGGTTCTTGCCATGTTCTTTCTCCTTTGCTGTCCCTCGCCGGATGACAAAAAACGCGCGCTTCCGACATGGAAGCGCGTGAAAAGATCGTTTTCCGCTCCTCATCTGTCGTTTCCGTCGGAATTGGCACCTTGTGAAAACAGGTTGCCGTGGCTTCATCGGGCCGTTCCCTCCGCCACTCTTGATAAGGGACTTTGAAATTGTACTTCTATCTTAACAGGTATTTCCGGGATGTCAAGAGACTTCGGCAAATTTCCCGAAAATTCCTCCGTTTTTTTGTAGGAAACATCTTGACAAGCAAAATCTTATCGTGTATAATCCCCAACATCAAAGGCAATGGCGTCTTGGAGAGTGATCTTCAAGACGCTATTTTTGATTGTTATGCGGAGGGGCAACGGTGTCCCGGAATGTGATTCCGGGGGATCGGTGCCCCCTTTTTTATGAAGGAAAGGAGTTTATACATGCGTACAGTTTCTGACTATTTCGGCAGTCTGGTATTTGATGACCGGGTCATGCGGGCCAAGCTGCCCTCCGATGTTTATGCTTCTCTGAAGAGGACCATTGATGAGGGTGCTTCTCTGGACGCCCATGTGGCAGACGCGGTAGCTACCGCCATGCGGGACTGGGCTGTGGAGCACGGCGCTACCCATTTCATCCACTGGTTCCAGCCGCTGACTGGCATTACCGCAGAAAAACACGAAAGCTTCATTTCCCCTTCTCCCGACGGCGGCGTCATCATGGAATTTTCCGGCAAGGAGCTGATTCAGGGAGAGCCGGACGCTTCCTCCTTCCCCTCCGGCGGTCTGCGGGCCACTTTTGAGGCCCGCGGCTATACTGCCTGGGACCCCACTTCCTATGCCTTCATTAAGGGACATACCTTGTACATCCCCACGGCGTTCTGTTCCTACAGTGGCGAGGCCTTGGATAAGAAAACACCGCTGCTGCGATCCATGCAGGCGCTGAACAAGCAGGCCCTTCGGGTCCTGAAGCTCTTCGGCAATGAGGACGTCAAGTGCGTCCGTCCCTGCGTAGGCCCTGAGCAGGAGTATTTTCTGATCGACAAGGCCATGTACGAAAAGCGGAAGGATCTGGTCTTCTGCGGCCGGACTTTGTTCGGTGCCAAGCCCTCCAAGGGACAGGAACTGGATGACCACTATTTCGGTGCCATCCCTACCCGTGTGGCCGCATTTATGAAAGACCTTGAAATTGAAGCGTTGAAACTGGGTATTCCTGTAAAAACCCGTCATAACGAGGTAGCTCCGAATCAATTCGAATTAGCTCCTATCTTCGAAGAATGCAACCTGGCAAATGACCATAACCTACTGATCATGTCGTTGATGCGTAAAGTCAGCCGCCGTCACGGTTTCCGTGTATTGCTTCATGAAAAGCCGTTCAAGGGTGTCAACGGTTCCGGCAAGCACAATAACTGGTCACTGGGAACGGATACAGGTATCCTGTTGATGGGACCGGGCAAGACGCCGGAAGATAACCTGCGCTTTGTCACATTCGTAGTGAATACGCTGATGGCAGTTTACCGTCACAACGGATTACTGAAAGCTTCTATTTCCAGCGCTACCAACGCTCATCGCCTGGGAGCCAATGAAGCACCTCCCGCTATCATCTCTTCTTTCCTCGGCAAACAGTTGTCACAGGTATTGGATCATATCGAGAACAGCACCAAAGACGATCTGATCAACCTTAGCGGAAAACAGGGAATGAAGCTGGATATTCCCCAAATCCCCGAATTGCTGATTGATAATACAGACCGCAACCGCACCTCTCCTTTCGCTTTCACCGGGAACCGGTTTGAGTTCCGTGCCGTAGGCTCTGAGGCTAACTGTGCAAGTGCCATGATTGCATTGAACTCTGCCGTAGCAGAACAACTGATGAAATTCAAAAAGGATGTAGACGCTCTGATCGAAAAGGGAGAACCGAAAGTTTCCGCTATCCTTGAAGTAATTCGCGGATATATCAAAGAATGTAAGGCTATCCACTTCGACGGCAACGGATACAGCGACGAATGGAAAGTAGAAGCCGCCCGTCGAGGTCTGGACTGTGAAACAAGTGTTCCCGTTATTTTCGACAACTATCTGAAACCGGAGACAATTGCTATGTTCGAAGCAATCGGTGTGATGACGAAAAAGGAACTGGAAGCCCGCAACGAAGTAAAATGGGAAACTTACACGAAAAAGATTCAGATTGAAGCCCGCGTATTAGGTGACCTGGCAATGAACCACATTATTCCGGTCGCTACTCAATATCAGACGGATCTGATTAATAATGTCTATAAAATGCAGTCCTTATTTCCGGCAGATAAAGCAGCCAGACTATCTGCCAAGAATCTGGAACTGATCGAAGAAATCGCCGACCGCACCGCCTTCATCAAAGAACACGTAGATGCAATGATTGAAGCCCGAAAAGTGGCGAACAAGATCGAAAGCGAACGAGAAAAAGCGATCGCTTACCACGATACAATCGTTCCGGCACTGGAAGAGATTCGTTACCACATTGACAAGCTGGAACTGATCGTAGACAACCAGATGTGGACACTGCCGAAATACAGAGAACTGTTGTTTGTAAGATAAAAAAGAAATGAAGGTGTGTACACACCTACATTAAGATAGAAATTATCTATTTCTTTTGTTGGTTGTTTTAAGTTTGCAGGGGAGGGGTACCGTGACGGTAGTCCTCTTCTTTTTTTATTCTATAATCTTAGCATCCTCAATATCCTCATCGTGAGGCGTAACCGGAGTCTTAGGACGACGGCGTGCAAACTTAAACCAGTTGATCAGTTCGGACAGAGAATAAACCAAGCTACTGATACCGATAATAATGAAAGCAGTATTACGTACTCCCGTCGGATTGAACAGCGCAATAACACCTGCGATAAGAATCAATGAAGGCACCAGATAGAAAATCCCCGGAACAGGTGTCCAACGACGGGCCATCGACAAAGAGGCAATCTGCTGCACACCTCCCATGATCAGGATAAAGCCCAAAAGGAACATCAGGACGTCTGCAAAAAACTCAGGCATCACAATCAGCCAAAGTCCGAATAACAAACTGCCGATTCCCTCAATAGGAAAACGGGGAGCCGGTTCATGTTCCGATCTTTTCCGTCCGAAAAAGCTAAAAAGACTGATGACACCGGGAATCAAAAAAGCCACTCCTATCGTAATGACAATATAACTAGCTGCTGTATTCGGCCAAAGTACCAACACCAGACCTATGACAAGCGCAAACAAAATGCGAATCAGAGAGTAATTCATTGTTTTCATATATTCTATATTTTTTAACGAAGTCCATTTCAATACTTTTGCGAATATAAGTGTTTCTATTCACATATAAAAATAACAAACGTAGATTGTAATAAGTTCGTAACAAAATCGTTATAGCCATTACACCTCACTTAGATAATTTTGCAGAAAATTAATAAACAGGTTTTTCATCATGAAATCAAGCGAAACAAAAAAGAAGTGCCCTTATGTAGAACGTGACATCAGCTGGATGTACTTCAATCAGCGTATCCTGCTCGAAGCTGCCCGTCCGGAAGTACCTCTTCTGGAACGCCTGACTTTTCTTGGCATCTATTCCAATAATCTGGATGAGTTTTTCCGCGTCCGCGTAGCTACGCTGAACCGGATTATCGAATATGCAGATAAAAACATACAGAAAGAACAAGAAACGGCTACACGCACACTGAAACAGATAAGCAAACTACACAACCGCTTCTACGAACAATTTGAAGAAACTTTCGCTTCTATCATGGAAGAACTGAAGAAGGAGAACATCTGCGTCATCAAAGACACCGAAATGACGGATGACCAAAAGACATTTATCACCTCCTTCTATCGCAATAAGCTGAATGGCTCCACCACCCCTCTTTTCCTCAACGGAGCCCGACCGCTGGACGACCAGACTGACGAAGATATTTATCTCGCCATCCGCCTGCTTCGTAAAGACGAAACAGGAAAAATAAAAGAGAAAGATTATGCAGTGATCGAATTACCCACCGAAGAATACGGTCGTTTTATCCAATTGCCGGACTCGGAGGGGAAAACATATCTGATGTTTCTCGATGATGTGATCCGCTATTGTCTGCCGTTGATTTTTGTCGGCATGAAATATACGGATTACGAGGCATATACCTTTAAATTCACCAAAGACGCGGAAATGGAGATAGACAGCGACCTGCGGACAGGCGTACTTCAGAAGATTTCAAAAGGAGTGAAAAGCCGGAAGAGAGGAGAACCGATTCGATTCGTTTATGACGAACAGATTCCCAAAGATTTACTGAAAAGATTAGTTGACCGGCTGAATGTGGATAAAAACGACACCCGTGTGGCAGGAGGACGCTATCATAACTTCAAAGACTTGATGAAATTTCCGGTGTGCGGTCGCTACGACTTAAAGTATCCCGTCTGGGAACCGGTTTTCAAGCCCGAACTAAACGGCAAAGAAAGCCTGCTGACATTGATTCGTCAGAAAGACCGTTCCCTGCATTATCCATTCCATAGCTTCGATACTTTCATCCGCGTACTTCGTGAAGCAGCCATCAGCAAAGAAGTAAAAAGTATCAAGATGACACTTTACCGGCTCGCTAAAGAATCAAAAGTGATCAAAGCACTGATCTGCGCAGCCAAAAACGGGAAGAAAGTAACGGTGGTCATCGAACTACTGGCACGTTTCGACGAAGCATCCAACATCAACTGGAGCAAAAGAATGCAGGACGCAGGCATCCACGTTATCTTCGGAGTGGAGGGACTGAAGATTCATTCCAAACTGGTACATATCGGTACCCGTCACGGAGACATTGCCTGCATCAGCACAGGAAACTTTCATGAAGGAAACGCACGTATGTATACCGATTATACCATCATGACCGCCCATCGTCCGCTGGTACGGGAAGTGAATGCCGTTTTCGACTTTATTGAGAAACCATACACTCCCGTCAATTTCAAAGAATTACTGGTTTCACCCAACGATATGCGCAAACGTCTGATTGCTCTCATCAGCAAGGAAATAAAGAACAAGGAACAAGGGAAAGAAGCCTATATTCTGGCAAAAGTAAACCATATTACCGACCGTGCGCTTATAGAAAAACTCTACGAAGCCTCGACAGCCGGAGTTCAAGTGGAACTGGTAGTACGCGGCAACTGTTCGCTGGTGACAGGCATCGCAGGTATCAGTGAAAATATCCATATCAACGGTATTATCGACCGATATCTTGAACACTCCCGTATCTTTATCTTTGCCAATGGCGGAGAAGAAAAATATTATATCGGTTCTGCCGACTGGATGCCCCGCAACCTTGATAACCGGATCGAAGTACTGGCTCCGGTGTACGACAAAGAAATACAGGCAGACTTAAAACGAATTGTCTGCTACGGATATCGGGATACGGCCAAAGGACGTATCGTAGACGGGACCGGAGAAAACCGACCTTGGGAAAACCGACCTTCCACACTCTGCAAAAACTTCACTCCTGCCCTTGCCGAAGCAGAGACAGCCACTGTCGTTTTCCGTTCGCAAGAAGAATTATATAGAAAATACAAGAATATATTATGATAAGTATGAAGAAAGTTAATTATGCAGCTATCGACATAGGTTCGAATGCCGTACGGCTATTGATAAAATGCGTAAACGAAGAAAACGCTCCCGAATTAATGAGCAAGGTACAACTCATCCGCATTCCCTTACGACTGGGAGAAGATGCTTTTACCATGGGAGTTATTTCTGCTGAAAAAGAAAAGAAACTGATCCGGCTGATGAAAGCCTACAAACAGTTGATGAAGATATATGACGTAGTAGATTACCGTGCCTGTGCTACGTCCGCCATGCGTGACGCACGCAACGGAAAGGACATCACCCGACAAATAGCCAGGAAAACTGGTATCCGCGTAGATATCATCGACGGTCAAGAAGAAGCACACATTGTATATGACAACCATATCGAGCAACTTTTTGCTTCCGGACAAAACTACCTGTATGTAGATGTCGGCGGTGGCAGCACCGAGATTAATCTGATCAGTAACGGAGAACTGAAAAATTCCCGTTCATACAATATCGGAACGGTTCGTATGCTCAGCGGCATGGTGAAAGAAGAAGAAAAAGAGGCTTTACGCACCGACCTCATAGGGCTTGCTGCGGAATACGCGCCTATCAGCATCATCGGTTCGGGAGGAAACATCAATAAACTTTTTCGTCTGGCAGACAAGAAAGACAAAAAGGCTTCTCTCCTACCCGTCGAATCGCTACGTGAAATTTACGAAGCATTGCAAGCTCTTCCTGCCGAGCAACGTATCAAACAGTATAAGCTAAAACCTGATCGGGCTGATGTCATCGTTCCGGCTGCGGAGATATTTCTGGAAGTAGCTATGAATGTGAAAGCTACCGGAATCATTGTACCTACCATTGGACTGTCCGACGGAATTATCGACAGCCTGTACACTCAGAAGATGAATACACCTGTCGCACCAAAGGTTCAATAAATAGATAAAAGGCTCCTGATATCCGAATGATAACTTATTTGCATCAGGAGCCTTTTTCTATAAATTCCATCTTTCTTCATGTATAAAATGACATTCTGAAAGATAAGTATGTTTTTGACAGTTTGTAATTCGTAATGCATCAAGAAGGGCTTCTTTAGCCGGTCATACTACTATTGATATTTTTTCGCGATTGTTGGGCAACTAGCATATATCAAAAAATCAGCATTTACATCCAATTCAGCACTTATTAATATATTATACTCTACTTATATATCTACATGATTATATTTTCATCAGTTCTGTTTATTTTCAACATTAGCCATCTGAACTTTCCAAAGAGCGAAATAGAAAACAGAGAAGGTCAAAAGTATTAAATAAAGACAGTTTTATCGGTATGATGACACTATAGCAATGGTTTACTTACATCATACCTACCTTTTAGTGACACCATCTGCATCTTTTGGTTACTTCATCCGCATCTTTTTCACAAACAATACAGTGTTTTTCACCGAATCATACGGTCATTTCATGCAAATCAACCGTATATTTGCGATAATTCAACCACCTTTCCAAGCTAACAGAAGATTATTAAAAAACGGACAGGAAAGCAAATCGAGTCTTTCTACAAACAAATGACAGAATAAAGACTTATCACTGAACATTATGATAAAGGCAATCATCAATATCTGCGCTCAAAATATGATGAGAGGTTCTTACACTTCTGGAATCTATCAGCCCTACACTTGGGCTGATAGAGAATGATTACCTTGTGGTGATTGTTCCGGCTTATCAATTGGTCGACGATGCGCTCGTCGATAAATGGGCGGAGTATATAGTATACTTTCCGGCAACAAGCTTAAAGGTTGTTGCTTTTTTTTGTTTCCCATTTATCCTTATCACACCCTGTTCGGATAAGCGTACAATAGCTGTAGTACCTTTCGGAATATGTAGTTTCATGGAAAACTCCTCCGGGTTATTTTTAAAAGATGCGCTTATCGTTCCGCGCACGGTGGGGAAAGATAATGTTCCTGAGGTGAACGATGCCGGACAAGGTTCTATTAAAAAGGTTTTATAGCCGACCTCCAGTGGCTTGATACCAAAAAGATGTTGGGAAATAACAATCTGTGCGCCTCCGCTCCATGCGTGGTTGGTGGTTCCGCCGCCAAAGCCTTTTTTGCCTATTCCCCATCCCTCGTACAGTGTTGTATGGTTGGGGTCGTTTACCATTTCTTCAAAGCGTTTTTTTGTTCTTTCCAAAGCATATTCTCCCTCACCCATGACAAACAGGGCCTCCATCACATACTTTTCCATATAGGGGCTGGCATGAAATTGTGTTTTGAATAGGTTCAGTATGCGCTTATATTTTGTTTCATCGGCAATACCCGAAATAACAGCAAGCGCCTGCACCCTGTCATCTGTTGATTCCTGATAAGATGGATGCCGGTAAGCATATCCGTTCCAGCATTTGTTATATCCCTCTTTCACCCGCTCCATGGTACTGCGAAACAGGGTGGCATCTTCGGTGTAGCCAAGCTCTTCTGCCATTAACGCTGCTCCTTTCAAGGCAATGTGATGCCATCCTGCCATAATGAGGTGCATATCTTTATTGCTTCCCCAATCTCCCCAAAACCATCCACCTTTTCGTAGTTCGGTCAGTCCGCTTTCATCGGTTTTCCACAGCGACAGGTATTTCTTTACAGCCGGATACATTTCTTCGAGCAACCGGCGGTCTCCAGTATTTATATAATAGTTCCAGAAACCATAGTAACCAATACTGGCGAGTATTTGCCCCGGTAGTTCTTGTTTGTAATTGCCCGGAATGGGGGCATGCAATACACCGTCTTCCCGCTGCCAGCCTATCAGTTCGCGGATGGCTTTGGCCATCAAATTATGCGCAGCGGTGGAATAGGTATAGAAACTTTGCCCCATCATCAGAACAACGTCTCCCCACCATTGTGCGCGCTCGCGGTCGGGACAATCAAAATAATTGTCGCGCATGTTGACATACAGCGTACACAGGGCTTTATCCCAGAAACGGTTGTAGAAATCATCGCTGCACTCAAACGCGCCTTCGGGTGTTGCATCGTATCCTGTTTGGCGGTATTTAATGGCAGATACTTCGACAATGGACGGTACTGTAAGCAGTATTTTCTCTCCGTTGAGCCACCCGTACGATTCGTATTCCTGCACCCCTTTGCGCGTGATGTATTCTGCCCGTAAGTTGTGTGTTCCTCCTGCATACGAATGGTCGGTGGCAATTCCGATTAATTGTCCGCCCACGGGGTCGTTGACTGTGATAACGGGAGTCATCTGCATGTTGTAGGGAAGCGTTACAATGATGGTATCTGTTCCATTGCCGCTACGGCGTTCGAATGTTGTTTCTTTTATACCGAAGTCTTTCCATTGTGGAATGGGGCGTTCTACCAGTTTATTCCACGGAGCGTCTCCCCAGGTTCCTATTTCCCGGGCTGGTTTAAATCCTGCCATGGAGTGGGAGTTCAAAGGTGCGGTTTGCCATTGGGGAATATCTTTCTGTGCATCAAAACGAATATTCGATTCGGGCAGGCGGTAGTTGGGAACGGGTTTGCCGGTTGTGCGGTATGCCGGATGAATACGGCATAGCCAGTCTTTATTGCTGGAAATTGCGGTTTTTCCGATATCCAGATGGAAAAGAAGTCCGGCGCTACCGCTGTTGACATGCGAGAAGCCGTCTTTTCCGAAGTGCCAGAGCAAAACGGCAATTTTATTCTCACTTTTTTTGAAGTGTGCGGAAAGGTCGACTTTGTCATAATAGGTGTCATGCGGATTGGGCCCTCGCTTGAGCCCCCCCTCGAACACTACCGGTTCGCCATTAATCCAAAGCCAGTACTTGGTGTCGGCAGCAATGGATGCTATGGCTTGCCTAGGCACTTTGTCGAGTACAATATCCTTACGGAAAGCAATCCAGGTATTGGGTTCGTTAACTTTTTCTTCGGAAGTGGATATCCAATAAAGCGGGATGTTTTTTTCCATTGCTACAGAATTCATAATAGCAATAAAGCATAAAAATAATATAGCTAATCGTTTCATTTTTCCTTAGATACATTGTTGACCGTTACATTCTCGAACTTTATTCCTTTATAATTGCCTTTAAAGGCAGGGTCCTTTGTCGTAATATTCATATCTTTGAAAACTACATCAGAGACTATATCATTCGGATTACCATTCATTCCTCCAAAATTGTTGGCTTCAACATTAACATTCGATATGGTAATATTTCTGACTATTCCGAAGGGAGCTTCGCCGGTTCCTTCCAGATTGAAAAATTGTGTCCACGGTCTCATGCTTATTACATTGCCGATTCTCCCTGTAATATTCTCTATTGTAATATTCTCATAAATCTGGTAAGTATCGAGGCGCATTTTCAAGCGCAGCAGAGCACAATTATTATTCACCGTACAATTCCGCATCGTAATGTTGCGGGCATGAATAGCTTCGCTACCCATAGTCAGCGTACCGTGTGCATGACCAAATGTACAATTTTCGATGAGAATATCTTCCACTATTCCGTTTTCGGGTGATTTGTGGGCTGTAGGACCTTTTCCTCCTTTGATACATACGGCATCATCTTCCACGGCTATGCTGCAACCTCTGATGACTACGCGTTTGCAGACATCGAGATCTATGGCATCGGAGCTTGGCGCTTTTACAGGCTTTTGAGGTGCATAAATATCACAGTTTTCAATCAATACATCGTTGCACTGATATAAATGAGTCGTCCAGTATCCGGCGTTATATAGCTTTACATTCGTTATCTTCACATTATTACATCCCCAGATGAAAACAAGACGCGGACGGCGTACTTCCAGATTCGTCCATGGCTTATTAGCCCCTTTCCTTACATGATAAAGTTTCCAGAAAGTTGTCCAGAATTTATATCCGTTGCCATCTATTTTCCCGGGACCCGCTATTTCAAAACCATCTACATAGTAGGCATTCACCAATGCCGGATGATAATAAATGTTTTTTCCTTCCATCCGTGATAAAGTCAGCGGATAATCGGCAATATCGTCAGAACCTTTCAACACGGCTCCCTCTTCCAAACACAGTTTTGTGTTGGGCTTGAAAAATAAAGCTCCGGAAAGGTAAACTCCTTTCGGAATAATAATTGTTCCCCCTCCTTCTTTTTCGGCAAGGTCAATTACCGACTGAATAGCAGCGGTGTTCAATTGGGTACTGTCCATACTCACACTGTAATCAGTAACAATATAATCTTTGGCTTGTGCGCTTAAAACGCAAGCTGAAAAAATCAGAATAAAAAATAAGTTCTTCATATTTGTTTCATTATGAATTTATATCTATTAAACTATCAAAATTTGTTAGTCTTTCGTCACGATTCTGACTGGACCTAACAACCCCGACTTTTGCAACGGTGTGCTATCTTTCCACGGTACGGTGTTCGGGGTCAGTATACGCTCATTTTCCGATAGTTTCCGGTCGCCTATAATACGGTTAAGCCATGTGTTAACAACCTCTACCTCTATCGTATTTTTACCTATTCTCACTGCATCCGTTATATCGACACGGTAAGGGGCAGTCCACACTCCCCCGGAATCTTTCCCGTTTATTTTTACTTTAGCCATTACGGAAACTTCCCCAAGGTCAAGATATACCTTTGCATTCGGGATGCTTTTCAGATTAACCATTGTTTTATAATTGGCTGTACCCGAAAAATATTTGATGCGCGTATCTTCATGCTTCGTCCAATCGCTTAACTGGCTAAACGTAACTGTTTCCGATGGTCCGCGCTTGATTGCATCCGATTCAAAGTTCACTTTCCAAGGCGTATCAACGTTTAGTATCAGTTGTGGCTCGGGAAAGTTAGTTTGTTTTCCTGATGCGGCTATTTTAGCAGGATTTCTGAAAACAATAAACACGCTTTCCTGCGACTCTAATTGCAGGGGAACAGATGTTGTATTTCCGTTTTGACTGAAAACAGGTAATGTCCTGATTGTTCTGCTTACGGCATCCCACAATTCGGGCTGCATACCGCTGACACGGAATTGGGCATTAATCCGGATAGTTGATTCGTTCTGATTGGACAGGAAATAGATATCCGTTCCGTCGGGCAGATGGCGGTGTGTGTACATTATTTTATCGTTATCTATCAGGCAATCGGGCACTACATTCAGTGTTCCGAATACTTCTTCTAGGCTGACGTTTTTATGCACACCGGGTGAACTCCATATCTTAGATGCCAGTTGTTGTACCTCTTTGTCGGCCTGGGGATAATTCTTTAGGCTGGGCGATTTCACAGGCGGAGTTCCGACGATAGTAGCGCCGGCAACAATCAATTTTTCTATTTTGCGCAAAACTTCGGGAAGCATACTGCTGTAGGAAGGCAATACCAGCACGCGATAAGAAGTTCCGTGAGGCAGTACAAGTCGGCCGTCGGGCGCTACTTCGAGATGATTGATGAGCACTTCGCTGTTGATAAAGTCGAAGTCGTATCCTTTGGGCAGGCCCGGATTCATCCGTCCTGTCATGATAGGGGTGTTTTCGCCAATGTAGTAGGCTACATCGGCTACATTTAAGCCTTGTTGCAGCAGGTACGATGCACTTTTGAGGTAATCGACAAACAGGTCTATCTGATGGTAGTAGGTATTTTTGCGGTTGAACTCGGTACCGAACCAGCCGTCGACTCCGGGGTATGTATCATCGGCGTACTGCTGGATGAACACGTGCAATAGCATACAGTTGATGCCTTCGGTGAAAGCCTGGTCGCCCAGTTTCTTCAACATGCCCGGATGCCGTTGATAGGCACTGCCGTTGCGGCCGTCGTTGGTAAAGGCTTCGGCCCATACGCGTGGTTTGTTGTATATGTGGGCGCAGGATGCGGCTGCGCGTTTTTCGGCAATGTGGCGGGAGTTCCAAAATTCTCCGGAAACTTCATCGGATTGTCCGCCATATTGTAGAAATTCGGCCGAGAAGCCTCCGTGACCGTAGTTCTCGATCCAGGTTTTTAGTCCGTATTGATGTGATTTTTCCCGCAGTCCGGCTACGTATTCGCAGGCAATCCGGTCGGCAACAAATCGGCGCATGTCCCACAGGAAACGGTCGGAGATTTCGTAACTGCCTACCGGATAGCCGTAATAGGTGGGCAGAAACGGTGTGGGGTCATAGCCGTAATGCAGCTTGAACAATTCCAGAAAATTGTCAGTAATGTTCTGTCCACCTTTCTCGTAGCTGTCCAGCACGGTGTATTTCCAGCATTTGCGATCGGCCTCGGGGATGCGTTTGTGTATCTCTCCCAGAAAGGCGTCGAAGTGAGCGTGGATGTGTTCTTTGCTCAGCTTGTCGGTTTCCAGTCCGGTGGCCTGGGGCGGGGCGGGACTGTTTTTAACTCCAGTAGGAGTCATTCCGGTGCGGAGAATCACCCAGTCGCCTTCGGGAACGTCCCAGTTGAGGGTTCCGTCGGCCGCCAGATGTGCCGAGATGTCCGAAACCTGTTCGGGGGCAACGAAAAGCGACGGGTCGGGGAACGATGCGGGAGCAGCTGTTGAGTTTTCGGGTTTGGCGAACGTTTTTGCAGGGTAACGGTGTACAACGGGTGCCGTAGTCAAGGTTATGGATGATATGATGCTGTTCTCTTTTGTATTTTTAAATACCAGACGGAACTGACTGCCGGTTGTTTCGGGAAGAGATTCGACGATTGGGGCCAGCTGGTCGAATCCTCTTTGTGGGTCGATGGTGGCATCGCGGCTGGCGGGGAATTCCTTGATTGTTTTGTATTCGTTCCCGTCGCGGACCTGAAGCAAACATTGGGTGTGGAGGTAGTAGGCGGGGTGAATGAGGATGCCGCGTACGGTTTCGGCCTGGGGCAGGGTGAGGGTGATGTGCGATTCGGCACCGGCGGGTAAAGCATACTGGTAATCAACGAATCCTTTGATGTTCGAAGAGAAGCTGACGCTGCCTCTGTCGAACAAGTTGTCTCGCCTGGCTTTGAAGGCAAGCACTTTTACGTCTTGAAAGTCGTGTGCGGGGGCAGGTATCTTTTCCGAAATCTTTTTGGGACCGCGTACGACGAGCTCGGATGAGGCGAGGTAGCGCATGGACTGTTCGGGTTTTACCCATGGTCCGCCGGACTGACTCCAGCCGGGAGAATTGAATATGCCGATTTCAATGTCGAGTTCTGTAGCGGTTTTCAGCGCGGCATGCATCACTTGCCACCATTCTTCGGACATGAATTTTACTTTTCCGTAGGGGTGATTGGAGCTGCTGTGGTAGCTGGGGCCGATATTGCCGATGAAGGCCAGGTTGATGCCTGCCTTCTTCATAGCGTGTAAATCGGCTATAGCGCCTTCTTTAGAGATATTGTCACTAATCCAGTACCAGAATGTTCCGGTGCGGATGCTGTCGGGAGGAGACATAAAGCCTTCTTCGAGGGTTGTTTTTTGCTGCGCGTGCGAGATACTTAGCGCGGAGAGGAAAAGGATGAAAAAAAGACATCTCATAATAATCGGTATTTTAAATTTTCAACTTGATCTTTCGGATTTTATCGCAATTGCCACCTCACCTGTTTGCCTCTCTGAAGCGGTAATGACCTCCAGCGAGGGGACATCGGTCGTGTCCTATCTATATACGATACTACTTTTGCCTACGTCTCTGGAGGTTGCCAAGGCAATGCCCCGGCGGCCTTGCTTGTCGACCGCGCAGTAGAAATGGTATACCACTCCATCGTGTTTGATTACGCAGGATTTGTGCGCATATTTAGCATCATAGTCTTCGGAGGGTTTTACAAGGTCTTCTCCTGTCCAGTCGGTCCAGTTCACCAAATCGTACGAGCAGGCAAAGGTGTTCCATGCCTGCCCCTGGCGCTGTTCCCAGTGGGCGCCGAAATAGAACATCACCCACACGTCTCCTATTTTCTGTAAGTAAGCATCACCGGTAATGGCTCTGTGTCCTTTGTGTTCAAGCAGGGGTGCATTACCCCAGCGTTCCCAGTTTATCATATCGTTTGAAACGGCCATTCCGATGCGTTCAATGTGGCTCGATTTTGAGACGGAGTCGCCTTTGGCATTGTAATACATCAGAAAATCATAGCCGGTTAATCGTTCCGGATCCCGGACGATGGAGTTTTTATATATGGTGATGTTATCCCACCAGGCGGCATCTTTGTCAGTCGCCATTAATACGGGGTTGTCCAGTCTTTGCCATTCGTGCGGCAGGGTGGGATTGTCTTCTGTATAAGCAATGCCTACTGATAGCAATCCGGCTTCGTAGCCTACGGAGGGACCACCGAAATAGCTCATCCAGTATTTACCGTTGTACTGTTCCAACGAATAATCGCCGCCCCAGCGGGTATTGGGCAAGGCGATGTAACCTCCTTTCTGGTTGTAGTCCCAATCTTTTTCGTCCGAAAAGGAGAGTACACGTCCGGTAGTTGTCCAGTCCAACAGGTTTTCACTCTCGGCCAGCCAGGTTTCGTAACCTCTGCCGTCGAAAACGAAATAGTACATGTACCATTTCCCGTCTCTGCGGATGATAGTGGGGCAGTCGGTCATTTTATCCGCGTCTGCCCCTGTCATTACCAGCCCGTATTTATATGGGGTTTTAATTTCTTCGTAAATTTCCCGCATCACCTCGGGCGTAACCGTAACAGGCTTTGTTTTGGGGTTATTGCACGATACAAGTGCCAGTAGTAGTACGTATGCAAAAAGTTTTTTCATGTTCATGGGTCTATTCATGTATGTTAGTAAAAGTATAATTTCCCGAACCGATTTCTTCTATCTTCCATCCGTTTTCCGTGGGCAGATGCACTTGCGCCGTTGTATTTGGCGGAATACTTACGTGCAGTTCAAGTCCGGTGTCCGTTCGTTGCCAATGCGATGAAATCGGCCCGTACATGGAATAGTATGTTGCCCGGGCAAAAGATAGACTTGTGGTGAAATGAGGTTTTATTACAATTTCTTTGTAGGCTGTTGAACCTTCAGCTTGCCTGATACCGGCCACGCGCGAGAATAACCAATCGCCAATGGCACCATAAGCAAAATGGTTCAGGCTGCCTTTGTTAAATGTTCCGTCCGGCAAAATGGCGTCCCAACTTTCCCACACGGTGGTGGCTCCCACGGTAACGGGGTAGAGCCAAGATGGGAATTTCTTACGGAAAAGAAGCATGTAGGCTTCATCGTCATGTCCATAATCACTCAATACATTGCATATTTCCGGAGTTCCTAGGAAACCGGTGGTGATGTGGCCAAACTTTCTTACATCGTCTGCCAAACGCTGTGCTGCGTCTTTTCGTATATCTTCGGGAAGGAGGTCAAAAGACAAAGCCAGCACATAAGCGGTTTGTGTATTGGGGGAGAGACGGCCGTTACGGGTTACAAATTCTTTCTGGAAGGATTGTTTGATGCGACTTAGCAGTTCACTGTATGTTTTCCGGTCTTCTTCTTTGCCCAATATCTGCGCAGCCTGTGCCAGCAGTTGGGTGGAGCGGGCAAAATAAGCTGTTCCAACAAATTCTTTGTCGGTAAAGGCACCGGGATAGTCGCTTGCGGTGGAGGAGAAAGACAACCAATCGCCATACCGTCCACCGGGATAAATATAGTTTTCTTTAGCCCGGGATTTTAGATACTTCACCCAGCCTTTCATGGATTGGTATTGTGTTTCCAACATTACCTTATCATCATATTCGTGGTAGAGCACCCAAGGGATAACAGTAGCGGCATCACCCCATCCGGAGGCTCCGTTACCTTTTCTTACATTGGGTACCACATCTTGTACATTTCCATCGGGTGTTTGTTCGGCAGCTAAATCTTTCAGCCATTTGCTGTAAAAGGTAGAAACATCAGCCAGATAGCATGCCGTAGGGGCAAATATTTGCGCATCGGCTGTCCACCCGAGGCGTTCATCGCGTTGGGGGCAATCGATAGGAATGTCAATAAAGTTATCTCGCATGCTCCAACGGATATTGCTGAATAGTTGGTTAACCAATGTATCCGAACAGCTGAACTGTCCGTTGAAAGACAGATCGGAGTGAATCACTTTCCCCGTGAAATCTTCCAGACGTATTTCGTTGTTGTATTCTTCTATCTTCATGTATCTGAACCCATGAAAAGTAAAATGAGGTTCATACGTCTCCATACCCTCGCCTTTGAAGATATACTCGTCTTCGGCACGGGCCCTGCGGAGATTTTCGCGGAAGAAGTTTCCTTCTTTATTCAGCGTTTCTGCAAATTGCAACCGGATGCGTTCGCCTGCTTTTCCTTTCAAGCTGAAAGATACCCATCCGGTGATGTTTTGTCCGAAGTCTATAACCGTTTCGTTTCGGGGGGTGATGATTTTCCGTACAGGCCGTATGGATTGGGTTATGCGCATGGGTTGGGTTTCGGAAGCTATCAAGATGTTCTTGTCAACTTCCTGTTCGAGCACGCCTTTCCAGTGGGTGTCTGTGTAGCCGGGTTTATCCCATCCTGTGAGTTCGAGACGGGCATCGTATATTTCGCCATGATAAAAGTCGGACTTTAGGATTGGTCCGGTACAGGATTTCCAGCTTCCGTCGGTGGCAATAACTTCCCGGCTTCCATCGGTGTATGTTACTTCGAGTTGCAGGATAGCGCGTACTTTATCGCCGTACTGATTTCTTTTGGCATGTATATGTCCGCGAAACCAACCGTCGCCAAGTATAATACCCAGTGCATTGTTGCCTGGCCTCAGTAGGTGGGTTATGTCATATACCTGATACTGAATGCGGTTGTGGTAAGAGGTCCAACCGGGAGCAAAGTATTCATCGCTAACTTGTTCTCCGTTCAGTTTTAACTGGTATATTCCTTGTGCGGAGGCATAAATGCGGGCTTTTGCAATGTGGCTTTTTAACAAAAATTCTTTACACATATAAGGGACAGGCGGAGCTGTTGAGTTATCTTCGGGCACATCGGGTTGTATCCACGAGGCGATCCAATCGGAAGAGGAAAGCAGGCCAACTTCTAAGGAAGCCACTTTGCTCCAAGCAGTTTGGCCTTGGTTGGTGGTAATCCTTACCTGCCAGTAAACTTTGTCGCGACTGTTTAGGGGGAGTCCTTGGTAGGGTATTTGTATGGATTTATCGGAGTAAACTTTGCCGGTATCCCAAAGCAGGTTTTTCCCGGCTTTCAATTCTTTTTCGGTAGCTGCCGCCCTGATTTGCCAAGCTGTTTGACGGATGTCTTTTCCAGAGCTTTGTATTTCCCAGCTAAAACGGGGGGATGCAACGCCTATCCCTGTCGGGTTTGTTTTGTATTCTGTTCGGAGGTTGGTTACCCCTATGGTGTTCCCGGCCTGCAAATGGGAAGAAAATAAGGTTATCAGTACAAACTGCAAAAGGTGGAATATGGGATTGAATCTCATGCTGGTATTAGTTTAATTATGGATGCAAATAACGAGATTTTATACAAAATATATCCTATAAATGCGTTCATATAACTGTAATTTCATACATTTTTGGGGCTGTAGGGAGCATATTCTCCTCACAACCCGTATTATTTCAGCAAATGCTTTAAAGTACATTTTGATTGTACCCCTACGGAATATAAAAAAGCAAACTCAAAAAACGACGAAGTTCTCTCCTAACAGATAGCCTGCGATGTGAAAATGTGCGCGCCCTACTCCAGTGTGGAGAATTTACTGATTTTTTTAATCTAAAGAAAAGTATAGCCAACTTATGTTCGAATGCTCTTCTGTACAGTCAGCGTCTTTGCAATACACAATACGAGTCTTGTCTTCATTCAATTCCAGTTCGAACGAAAACTACAGAAGAATGACTATGGATTATGAATTTCGAACAGAACCGGTCGAAGCCATGCTGCAAATAACCTTTTGGCAAATCATGCTTAAGAAAATTATTAAATAAATTCAAAACAGCGTCTTACTTTTATCACTTTTCTATTAGATGAAGAAAAAAAACTGCCTATTTCTTTTGTAGGGAATTAAACAAAACCGTATTTTTAGAGACAGTAACTATAATACATAAATAAGATATATATAACTACCTTAAACAATAAATTTTGGAGGATATAAATGAATAGCGATTATAAAGTTGGTGATTTAATTTATGATGCAAATATTTATGACGGGATGAATACCGACCTATCTGATTTGCAATTTTATAAGCGGTGGCTACCCCAAAACAAGGGTGCCCGAATACTCGAACTTTGTTGTGGAACAGGCAGGCTTACTCTTCCAATAGCAAGAGATGGATATAATATTAGTGGAGTTGACTACACTCCCTCAATGCTTGCCCAAGCAAGACTCAAAGCTTCCGAAGCGGGATTAGAAATCAACTTCATTGAGGCAGATATCAGAACTTTAAATCTACAAGAAAAATACGACCTTATTTTTATTCCATTTAATTCAATCCATCATTTATATAAGAATGAGGATTTATTTAAGGTATTTAATGTCGTTAGAAACCACCTCAAAGACGGAGGTTTATTCTTATTAGATTGCTTCAATCCGAATATTCAATATATCGTTGAAGGTGAAAAAGAACAGAAGGAAATTGCTGCATATACCACTGATGACGGAAGAGAAGTATTGATAAAACAAAAGATGCGATATGAAAATAAAACTCAGATTAATCGCATTGAATGGCATTATTATATCAATGGTAAATTCAATTCTATCCAAAATTTGGATATGAGAATGTTTTTCCCTCAAGAACTGGATTCATACTTGAAATGGAATGGTTTTAATATTATCCACAAGTATGGAGGATTTGGAGAAGAAGCATTTAATGATAATTCGGAAAAGCAGGTGTTTGTTTGTCAATGAAAATCCGCTGCATAACAATAACCTTCCCATATTGATATAACAGCAACTGCCTTGTAATCTGATATCAGACTACAAGGCAGTTGCTAAAACGTTATACTAAATCTGTCAGAATGGGAAAATCAGAGGCAGCACCAATATCATCACAATTCCCATGATAATCTGCAACGGTAATCCCACTTTTATATAATCCATAAAAGTATATTGTCCGGCAGGCATCACCAGCGCATTAGGCGGTGTAGAGAACGGAGAAGCGAAACACATACTTGCACCCACCGTCACGGCAAACAGGAAAGGAACCGGACTAACTCCGATCTGCATAGCACTTTGCAAAGCAATCGGTGCAAGCAAGACAGCAGTAGCGGTATTACTGATAAACATAGTCATCAATGATGTCGTAAAATAAATACCAGCCATCAATGCTATCGGTCCGTAAGATCCAAGCCCACTTACCAAAGTATTGGAGATGTACTCCGAAGCGCCTGTTTTCTCTAATGCCAAAGACATAGGAAGCATAGCCGCAATCAATACAATACTTTCCCAGTTGATTGTTTTGTAAGCTGCTTCCACATTACGGAAACATCCCGTCAAAACCATCAGGATACCTGCTATCATAACGGCCGTAACAGGTGCAACCGGAATAAAATCGAATACCATCATTGCTACCATCAATACCATGATAGCAGCAGCAACAGGTGCTTTATAGTCCAAAGTTACTTTAGCCGCTTCTGCCAAAGGCTGTCCCAACACCACCCAATCCGAATCTTCCTTACTAAGCCGGGCAATATTACCCCAAGTTCCCTGCACTAAAAGCACATCACCACTATGAATCCGCTCATTTCCCAAATCCTGCAACAAGTATTCCTTTTTACGACGGATTCCTAATACGTTCACATTAAACTTATCACGGAATCCGGACTCTTTAATAGTCTGATTGACCAGATTGGAAGCAGGCATCAATACTATTTCGGCAATACCGATATCATAAAAATCAAGCGAATTAGTAGTGCTTTTCGTCTCTTCCGTAGCATGATCATCCAATATATCCAGCAGATAATCTTCGGCAAATTGCTGCACTTTATCAAATTCTCCCGTCACATACAGAATATCTTCCGCTTCCAGCATAGTATCCGGTTCGGCAAGTTTCTGAGTAATAGTCTTCAGAAAACGGTGCTGCGAAGCATCTCCACGACGGACTTCCATAATATTAAGTCCATATTTACGACGAATATCCAGATCGAGGATGGTCTTTCCCAAAAGGCGGGAGTCTTTAATCACCTGCATACGGAACAGATTACTGGAAAGACCATATTCATTCACCAACTGTTTCAGCGACTTACCCGAACGGCTGTTATCATCTTTCTGCCCTTTTTTAGAAAGAAACCACTTACTAAGCGGCATCAGAACCAGCGTACCGACAGCCACACTCACCAAACCTACAGGCAGGAAAGTAAAGAAAGAAAGCGGTTCGAAGCCTGCGGAAGTCAATGTGTTTTGTATGACAAGGTTGGGCGGTGTACCGATCAGCGTCATCATACCTCCCATACTACTGGCAAAGGCCAACGGCATCAGCAACCGACTCGGATTCATTTTGGCGCTCATCGCCAGACTGACCACAATGGGAAGCATCAGTGCCACCGTTCCGGTATTACTGACAAACGCACCGATAGCGGAAGTGACCAACATAACAAGCAAGAACAGGCGAATTTCACTGTTTCCAGCAAGTTTAAGGATACGCGAACTTATCATTTTTGCCAGTCCTGTCTGAAAAATAGCTCCGCCCACGACAAACAATCCGATCATCATAATGACTACCGAATTGGAAAAACCGGAGAGTGCCT
>OGPT01001475.1_pt1 | contig 21427 bp, 18 predicted proteins | sample 1552951 | NCBI WGS metagenome assembly OGPT01 (sample SAMEA2580224, study PRJEB22360) | human gut metagenome | biome: human gut; feature: human-associated habitat; material: faeces | place: Denmark | collected 2008/2010
TGAAAAAATAAATAATCTTTTTGCTACTGCGTCTTATGATAAGAATGATGAGTATAATGAGCCTAAAACTTTATTCCCAACTTATTTTATAAATGATATATCTGATCCACTTAAATTAACTGAATATATTAATAATTTAAGTTTTAAGGATAGAATTAACTATATAAAAAAATTTTATACAATAAAAATGGAAACTTATTACTTAATTATACCTATCAATGGTATAAAACTTACAAATAATCTTGTCAAATGCAATAAAGACATTTGCTTGTATAATCCAAAATTTATTGATCCTTTTTCTATAAAAAATGAAAAATTGAAATTTAGGGAAGACGAATTTAATATAAATTATGAAAATTGTTCCAATGCCTGTGTCAAAATTAATGCTTTTAATTATGGAAGTGCTTATAAAAATGGCATGAAAAAAATTGATAATTATGTTAATATTTTAAAACTCTTATCGCAAGATAATAACTTAAATGTAATAGAAAATTATAAGGTGTTATTAGATGAGAAAAAAAGAGTAACAGCATTTGCCTCATCCTCATATAGTAATGATTTTAGTAAAAGAGAATTTGAAAGAAATATTCATCCTCTTAATGAAGAAGATATCTTTAATGATAAAGAGGTTAAAAAGTTAAATAAAAAGGTAGAAAACATAATTAGAATAGATGAAGAAAATCCAAGCAATACACAAATTATATTACTAAATTCTATAAAAAAATATTCTGAAGGATTAGAAAATAAAAATACTCAAGAAGCAATATTAAAGTTTTGGTCATCTATAGAAAGTTTATTTGATAATAATTTTAAAATCATTAACCAAAATGGAAAATTTGAAACTATACAAGAAGTTTTATCTGCTTACATGACATATTCATCAAGGTATTTACCATTACATGAATTATATAATGATTTAGCTATAGCAACAAATCTACACTTCAGTAATCCAAAACATAGAAATATTAATAGTATTTTAGATATACCAGAAAGCTTACTGAAAAAAATCCATTTATTTGAACAATCAACTGATTCGTTTTCTTTATATCCGTTAATAAAATATAATAAAGAAATTCAGGAACACTTAGATGATTATTATTATTTACCAAAAGTTAAGAATCTTGATAAATATTTTAATGATAAAGACTATTCTTCAAAAATGGTCAATGACAGAAAAAAAGACTATGAATCAAATTTAGTTATCATTTATAGATTAAGAAATCAAATAATACATAATGCATTGAGCAATGATATTACTACAGAATTCTATTTGCCTTTATTAAAACGAATGACTAACTTCTTTTTAAATGCTGTTCTTGATGAATACATAAACAATAAGAATTTAACAATTGATGAAATAATATTAAAAATATATTCGAAATCTATTTTATATATAAAAAATACTGAAAAAAGCTCTTTATTAAAACTGCTATTTTAAATAAAAAATGCAACTTCTAATATTGATATTACACAATAATTCTTATATAATAGATATAGAAAGAGAACAAAGTTCGTAAGCTGTAGCTTAACCGCTCCATAGTGAAATCTGCTCGAACTTTTCGAGTTTTGATAAATAACTAATCTGAAATGGATTAGTTTTTTTGTTATATAAAGAAGCCCCTTTTATATTAAATATAGAAGCAAAAGAATTAAAAAAATAACAATAAATTTACTTTCAAAAAAAAGACTAGTTATATTTCAAACTAATCTCACCAGCAAATTGTAATCTATTTAACAATAAAATTATTTATAAAATCTTAATACTTTATCATTGTTATCCAAATAACAAGCAAAGATGCCTTTTTCATTGTATGCAGCTTTACCAGAAGTTGATTTAGTTTTTTCTTTCTTTAGTAACTCACCATCATCATAATTGCTAGTTTTATGTACATGGATAACCATATAATCATCAAATACTATTCAACATTCTTTAAAGATTCAACCATATCAATATTCTTTAAATTAAAATGGGTCACAACAATAACAATAACAGTAAAAATAATAGTAATTAAAGCTGAAAAAACATAACTTAAAAGAAACACTTCTCTATCAAACATTAAATAATCAGGTTCACAAGTAGAAATAATATAATGACATAAATAAGAGCCAGATGAAAGACCAATTAATATGCCAAGTATTGTCAATATAATAGTTTCTCTATTTATATATTTATCAACTTCTTTAACATAAAAACCTAACACTTTAAGTGTAGCTATTTCCCTTTTTCTTTCACTAATATTTATATTAGACAAATTGTATAAAACCACAAAAGCTAACATTGCTGCTGCAATAATTAAAATAGCCACTATAGAATCAATAGATGATAACATATCATTTAACGCATCTTTCACATCACTATTATTAATAATAGAAACAGCATCCTTACTAGCAATATACTTCATATCAAAATCATTACTATCATCTGAAGTACACTCATTTAAATCTATTAGAAAAGAATTTACTTTATAATTACCAAACAAACTATTATAAGTATTCTTATTTACGTACATATACTGATTAATATAATTTTTAACAATATAAGATACTTTTATAGTATAACTATTATTTTCATTATCAAGTAAAGTAATATCATCTCCGATAGATACATTTAAAAGTTTCGCAGTTTTTTCACTAATTACACAACTATCATCTAATATATCATCATAAATTTTATCTTCATTCTTATAATCAATTAAAGAAACAACCTCATTAAACCTATTAAAATCATTTGGTACTATCAAAGATACATCTTGTTTTATATCACCTTTTAAAACACTAATACTTTGATAATTAACATCTACTGCTTTATTAACAATTTCTTCATTATTAATTTTATTAAGTAACTTTTCATAATCACCATTTTCATTAATAATCATCATTTTATCATATTTAAATATTTTACTATATTGATAATCATTTATATTTTTAATAGAATCTTTTAAACCAAAACCTGCCAAAATAAGTGCTGTACATCCAGCAATTCCCAAAATAGTTGTTAAGACTCTAGATTTATATCTAAAAATATTTCTAATAGTTATTTTATCAGAAAATTTAAGTCTTTTCCAAATAAATGATATTTTTTCAAGTAATATTTTTCTACCAGATTTAGGTACTTTAGGTCTCATTAAATTTGCAGGAACATCTTTTAAATTATAAATACATATAAAACATGCTGTACCACAAATACATAATATACATATCCAAAAACCAAGCATATTATATGCACTATTAATTGAATACAAAAATATTGGTATATTAAATAATTTTTTATAAATATTCCAAATAACATAAGGAATTGAATAAGAACCAATAAAAACACCTAAAATACCCCCAATAACAGTTGCTAAAAGTGAATAAATAACATATTTTAAAGTAATATAAAAATTATTATAACCTAAAGACTTTAATGTACCATTTTCAGTTCTATCTTCTTCAATCATCCTCATCATTGAAATAAGACTAACTAAAACAGCAATTACAAAAAATATTAAAGGAAAAACATTTCCTAAATTCTTTATATTATCACTTGCATTAATTAGTTCTTTATATGAATTATTATCTAACCTATCGTAAAGATACCAATGTGGTTTAACAAGTTCATTTTCATTTATACTTATGTCATATAACTCATTATATTTTTCATCTTCTCTTTCTTTTTTTATAACATCAATCTTATTAATAGCATCATCAATAACATTTTTATATTCTTTACTATTAGTTAGCATATTTTTAGTATTATTTAAAGTTATATAAATAGCACTATAATAATCACTTTTTAATACATCTTCCAAAGTATAAGCATAATAATTAACTTTACCACTACCTAAATTAGTACTAGGTCTTTCAGAAGAAAAATACAAAGGACTTATAACAGTTCCTACTATTTTTTTATTACTACCCAAAATATTAATAGAATCTCCAATACTTAAATTATTATCTAAAAGCATCTTTTTTTCAACAACAATTTCATTATTACCATTAGGTAAACTACCATTTTCTAAATAAACTTTATTAATACTATTATTTAACCCCATTACTTTAACAACATATTGTTCATTATTTAACTTTAAATAAGTATCTGTTTCATATGAACCAATTACTTTATCAAATCCACCTATTTTAGATAAACTATTTATGTCTTTATCATCAAGTCCAAGATTAGAAACAACTTTTATATCATAAACATTATTATCATCATAAAACTTATCTAAAGTTTTAAGTATATCTGGACTGCAAGCTTCAATCCCTGCATAAAAACCAATTCCAAGAAGGGCCATAGATAATAAAGATAAAAACCTTTTATAATTTTGCTTTATCTTCATAAATATATGTTTAAATAACATAGTTTTCATTTTACCACTCAATATCCTTTATATCCATAGGTTTTTCATTAATAATGATATCACTAACAGAACCATTTTTAAACTTTATAACTTTATCAGCCATTGGACTAATCGCAGAGTTATGTGTAATAATTACAACCGTCATATGTTCTAATCTACATGTATCTTGAAGCAATTTAAGTATTTGTTTACCGGTTTTATAATCTAAGGCCCCCGTAGGTTCATCACATAACAAAAGCTTAGGATTTTTACAAATAGCTCTAGCAATTGCAACCCTTTGTTGTTCTCCCCCACTAAGTTGAGCTGGAAAATTATTCATTCTATCTCTAAGTCCAACTTTATTTAATATTTCCTCTGGTTTTAAAGAATTTTTACAAAGCTGAGTGGCAAGCTCTACATTTTCAATAACAGTTAAATTTTGTATTAAATTATAAAATTGAAAAACAAAACCAATATCATTTCTTCGATACTTTATTAAATTCTTACCAGTTAATTTATTAACACATTTACCATCAACATAAACATTTCCACTTGTTAAAGTATCCATACCTCCCAAAATATTTAAACAAGTTGTTTTACCAGCCCCAGAAGGACCTAAAATACAAACAAGTTCTCCTTTTTCTATTTCAAAAGATGTATTAGATAAAGCTTTTATTTCAACTTCACCCATTTTATACACTTTATTTACATTTTTAAATTCTATATAAGCCATAATAATCCTCCATTTTACTTATTTAACCTATTTTTAACAGATTCAGCCATTTTTCTTTTTCCTTTCGTAGGAGCAAACTTTTTAACAACAGAACTTTTTCTATTGTTTTTAAGTCCTATATAAGCAAAAATACTAAAACAAACAGTACCGATAAAATTAACAAATAAATCCTTCATCGTATCATTTAAACCAATATCTAAATAACCATCATTAACAGTATAAAGTAAATTACCATCAGTATCATATATTAAAGTTTTACCAATATTATCTAAAATAACAGGTTTATTTTCACCACTAGGATTCATTGCAACCGAAGATACACTTGTAATAATAGTATCTTTTTGCATATCAAACTTTAAAAATTTATCTCCTCCATATTCAAAAAACTCCCATAAAGTACCAATAGTCATTGAAAAACTAAAAGCAACTAAACACAGATAAAATGGGGATAAATTAATATCTTTACTATTTTTATTAAGTAAATCCACTAATGAAAAGCCAACCGCAGTGGCTAAAAAACCATTAATAGTGTGCAAACAAGTATCCCAATGAGGAATTATACCATAAAAATTATTTATTTCTCCAAGTATTTCTGAAGAGAAAATAAACAAATAAATACTAATCTCTAAACCATCAGGTAATGTTATTTCATATTTATTTTGAATAAATAATGGAGCAAATAATAAGACAAGTGATAATAAACAGAGTAAAGCATTATTAAAATTTCCTCTTAGTATTTGTAAGATCATACATAATATAACCAAAAATCTTAATATTAAATATATAGCTAAAGAACTTCTTTTAGTTTCTTTATAAGCCATTTTTATTAATTTTTGTACATTAATTTTTTTCTTCATAATTATCAATTCCTTTATTTAGCACATATACTTTGTGTTTCAAGTGGTACTTTATAAGTAGTTATATTTTTACTACTATCAATTGCATTTATTAACAAATATAAATTATTATGTTCATCACAAGTTTTTTTATAATTATTAACTGTAAAAGTAACATTTTCTAAAAACTTTTCTAATTTAATTTTCTTACCATCACTATATTCATAAGAACTAATCCTTTTTTCTACATCCTCATGTGACTCATATAACATGCATTCTATTTTTTCATATTCTTTAGTATCATCTCCGCCACAATACTTAATATTGGTAATATAAATAGCACTTTTCTTATCATTATAAGCAATACTACCAGAAATATTAAAAGCATCACAAGTACTAGATATTGTTTTAAAACTAAAATCATCATCAATTTTATTTACAAATAAAATTATTAAAAATAACACCACAAATAAACATATAACACCAATAATTATGTATTTCTTATTATTTTTTTATTTTTCATAACGCACCTCACTATAAGAATTATATCATATGTAATAAAGATTTTGTATAATTTCATTTTAAAAAAACAAATGATACAATTAATTTATCAGAGAGATTTAATCAAATCTTATAGTCTTAATTTGGTAAACGTGCATAGTTAAGGCTCCATTGAGGAATCTGTTCGGAAAATCCGAACTTACATATATGAATCATTCGAAAGAATGATTTTTTTGTGTTTATAAATCATCCATCCAAAAAAGAAAGGATGGTGAAAATAATGAAACAATTTAATGTTTACAAGTCAACAATGAAATATTTAACAGATAAAAACTTATCTTTAAATGCTAAAGGTTTCTTAACTATTATTTTATTTAATGATGGAATTATTGGATTAGACATTCAAAAATATTGTACTGATAATAAAGAAACAATAAAAGATGCTTTACTGGAACTAAGAATCAACAAATATATTAAGTACGATTCAGAATCTAAAAAATTAATAGTTGCTCCTGTTCCATATACTGAATGGGATGAAGATTTAAGATAAGAAAGGATTTTATTTATGTTAAATATTATTACAAAAGAAGTTCCAATTGACGAAGAACTTCAATCAAAGATTCAATTTATTTGTGATTTTTGTAATGTTAAACCAATTTTTATTAACGGTTCTATTCGTAAAATTGAAAAAACAAATATTAATTATATTGAGCCAAATAAAATAATAATTAAAAGTACTACTTTTCTTGCATTTAATCATAACAAAGATGTATATGTAGAAAACTTACAAAAACGCATTAATATTAGTGACTTACAAGAATATATTAAAAGTTTGTAAGCTATTGACATTGTTTTCAAAAATGATATTATAAATAACCAATGAAAGAGTATTCTCTAGAAAGAGAGGTACATCTATGATAAAATATATATGTAAACAAAATTTTATAATAATTAACGTTTTGAGGAGTCAGTAGTATTTAGACTTTACTAATACTACTTTCTCCTCTTTTTTTGTAAAGGAGTTGAGTTTATGGGAATATTAAATAACGACATTAAAGTTCGTGCTGGTCTTTATATGAGGGTATCAACTGAAGACCAAGCTCGTGAAGGATTTAGTTTACCAGAGCAAAAAGAACGATTAGAAGCTTACTGCAAGTTAAATAATTTTGAAATAGTAGATTATTATGAAGATGCTGGTATTAGTGCTAAAAAAGGAAACTATAGGCCTGAATGGGAAAGATTAAAAGAAGATATTAAAAGCAAAAAAATTAATACAATGATTGCTTTAAAACAAGATAGAATCACTAGAAGTATTTATGATTGGGAAAATATATTAAGTTTTTTGGAAGAAAATGAAGCTTATTTAGATTTTGTATATGATGATATTAATACCACTACTTCAAATGGAAGAATGATTTCACGTATTATGATGAGTGTATCTCAAAATGAAATAGAAAGAACTTCTGAAAGAACTAAAGTTGGACTTGCTGGTGCAATAAAACAAGGACACATTCCACATCAAGCACCAATTGGTTATAAACATGTAGATAAAATGCTTGTTCCTGATGAATCAACTAAAGATATTGTTATTAGAATTTTTAATTTGTATCATAATGGATTATCATATCAAAAAATTGCTAATTTATTTAAAGAAGAAAAAGTTCTAGGTAAAGAAAATTGGAGAGATAATACAATTTTGCATATTATTGAAAATGAAATATATAAAGGAGATTTCATTCATGGTAAAAGAACTAAAAATCCTACATATTATGAAAACGTTGTTGAACCAATTATTAGTAAAGAATTATGGGAAGAATGTCAACATCAAAAAAGAAATAACTCAAGAGCATATTCTAGAACTTTGACTTATATATTTTTACAAAAATGTCTATGCCCTAAATGTGGAAGAATTTTAGGTGGAAAAGCATGTAAGAAAAAAGGTAATGAATATTTCTATTATTATTGCAGGGATTGTAAATTAAATATAAAAGAATCAGAAATTGAAAGAGGTTTTAAAGAAGTTGTTGATCAACTAACCGAATATGATTCGATTGTTAATCAGTTCTTTGTTCCAATGGTAATTAAAAATTTCGACGAACCAAGAGACAAAATATATAAGGAAATTAATACACAAAAACAAAGATTAGAAAGAGCTAAGCTTGCTTACGTAGATGGTGCATTTACTCTTGATGATTATAAAGAAAATGCAAAAATAATTGAAGATACAATTAAATCACTGGAAGAAAAAATAAATACTGCTGATAAATTTGAAGTATTTAATTATTCAGCAAAAGACATATTGATATCTCGTGATATCGCATTTATAAATAGTAAGCTTCATCCTGATGAATATCAAGAAAGAATTAAAACTTGGAATAAAAGAACTCGTGAAGAAAAAGCAACTTTAGTTATGAATTATGTAGATACTATTGAACTTGAATTAGTTGGAAAAGAATGCTTTGTTAAAAATATCAACTTTAGAGAATCAATTGCAAAACCATGCAACGAACTATATGATAAAGGTTATATTGATAGACCAACTCCTGCTGTATTTGGAAACGTTGTTGGAGAATTAAGGTTTAGTAATTACTTACCTGAAGAAGAAGTTGGAGAAATTGTTATGAGGCTTAAAAATTTCTACAACGTATCTTATACTGAAGCAACATACTATGTTAAAAATCAAGTTTTCTTTTTTAACTTTATAAAAGATAATTCTGCTATTGTAAGAGTATTCCCGTTAGAAGATTATTATAAAAAAGATCCAGAAGTAAAAATGGAAGAATATAGATTCGGAATTATATATATCAAGGAAGATAACATTGTTGTAACTAAAGATAAAGATGAGTTAGATAAATTATTTAACTACATTCCTACCGAGACATCTTTTACACCTTTAAGAGATTTAAAAGATGTTCCTAGTAAACCTATTAAAATGGAATTAATAAAAAAATAAAATATGTGGCACGTTTTGTTGAACTTGTTCAATGAAAGTGGCGATAGTATTTTATATCAATTCTTTATGTAGTTTTATTTCATTACAAAGTTTTGAAATATTACGAAATAAAGCAAACGGATTCTAAGGTGTTAAACCTTAGCCCACTGGTATCTTGTTAGTATGACAAGATACCTAGGGGGTTATATATTATGTCAAAACAAAATATACCTAAAAAAGGATGGTGATAAAATGGAAGAACTTTCTTACTCTTTCCATATTGGAAGTGATAAAAACAAGAAAAATAGTGTAAGATTAACATCAAAAAATAATGTTAGTGGAACTAATTCTATGAGTAATAATGCTATTCAAAATGCTAAACAATTATCAACAGCTGATAAACATAACTATAGAAAATATGATAATAGACAAGATGAAATTGTGGTTATAAAAGGAACTACTTCACTATATAATGATGTACTGCATTTTTATAAAAATGAATTTGAAGAAGCAAGATTAGAATATAACAATAATCAAACAAGAGATGACAGAAAAATAGATGATTATTTCAAAAAAATTAGTAATAATTCAAAAAGTGATTTAGCAGTACAAATAATAATTGAACTTGGAAATAAAAAATTCTGGGATACTAAATCAATGACATATAAGCATAAAATGACAAATGTTTTTATAAAACAAGTTGATGATTTAGAACTATTACTTCCAAACTTTAAAATCTGTAGTGCTATTATTCATTATGATGAAACTTCTCCACACCTTCATATAGTTGGTGTACCTATAAAATATAATTGTAAAACTGGTATGTCTATGCAAGTTGGTAAAACTGATGTTTTTACGAGAAATTCCCTAAAAGAATTACAAGATAAAATGAGAATTTTATGTATTGAAGAATATAATAAAGAATACGATTTAGATGCTACTCTAAAGAAAAAATTAAAAGGTAGAAATAAAGATATTCATGTATCTGATATGGATAACTATATAGAAATGAAAAAGCAAATTGAAAAAAATACCGAAAACCTAAAACAAGCTAATAAAAAATCTTCAGAGTTAAAACAAAACTCTAAAGATATAAAAGATAAAATTGATAAACTTAAAACATCAAAACTAAATAAAGATAATTATATTTTATCAAAAGAAGATAAGGATTCTTTTATCGACTTTATCGAGCAAGTAAATAATACTAATAAAGAATATGATAAAATACAAACTCTATCTAATACATTAGTTAATGCTCACGATCAATTAAAAGATAAGAATAATAAGATTAAAACTCTTACTGAAAATAACGAAGCACTTAATTTAAGAGTTAAAACTTTAAACGATATAATTAAAGAAAAAGATAATGAAATATCATTTTTAAAATCTAAAATCAACGATTTAAAAAATATTATTGAATATTGGAAAGATAAATTTGAAAAACTAATATCTTTCTTACACGATAAACTTCATAGTTGGTATGATAAATATATTGATGTTGTTAATGAAATGTATGATGATAATGTATTAGATGATGATGACATTGAAGAATTAGATTTAAGCAAAGAAAAAGATGACTTTGAGAGATAAACTCTTTGTCATCTCTTAAATGTCACCAATTAGTTTATTTGCTTTATCATTTTCTTCTTTAGTTACTTTAATTTCATACTTTTTGCATATATATTTCACTAATCTATAAGAAAATTTTGCCTTTGGAATTAATGTATCTGTGACTCCAAAAATTCCTAAAATCATCATAGTTACTGATACAATATTAAATTGATTATTTTTATAAGATATTATCGACATGATAAAGCAAAATATAACAATAGAAATGATAATTACATAGTAAATTATATTTCCAATAAGTAAAGCTCTCTTTGTTTTCACTCTTATTTGATTTTCTGCATTACTTAATATATTCTTTTTCATAAGTTCAATTTTAACATCTTTTTTTATGCTTCTTTCTTTTGTATCAATCAATTCATTTTTTGTTCTTCTTAATTCATCGTCTTTATTTTTTAAGTATTTCTCAAAATTCTCTTTCGTAACATTATCAGGATTATTTTCAACCATTTTTATGTATTCTCTTGAAGAATATTTTAAATAGTTTGTTGATAATAATTGTGTTACTCCTTCAATATCAGTTATTAGTTTATCCCTTTTTATATCATCCAAATACTTATTTGCTTTTTCTATTATTTTAGGATTAGGATCAGTTGCTGCAATTGCATTTTCAATTAACCTTAATTTTGGTAATTCGTCATTTTTTGAAAAATCCTTAAACCATAGAAAAGTTGTTAAATCTAAATCGTCAATTACTAATCCAATTTCTAAATCATCAATTTCTTTCATTAATTCTTTTGTAGCATATTTCAAGTAATAAAAAGTAGTTACAAAAATATGTGTACAGTTTTCTAATTTTGTAAATTTTCTACTTTTTCTCAACATATTTATAGCACAAACAGAATTCACATCATTACTTATAGCTTTATCTTTACTATAACTTATTTGCCTATTATTATAATAAATCTTTAATTTTTCTTCTAATCCAGCAACATCAATGACATCTGCATATTTATCTTTAGTAAATTCTGGTGCATCAACTATTTTTATACCTAAATCTTTAAAACTATTCTCAAGATTCGAAATAGCCATATCTACTTGACTTTCAGTATATTCTTTTAAATCAAAATATTCCAAAGTAGATTCTTGATAAGTTCCTATATGATTTTTATAATATGTCATTATATTTATAACTTCTTGATAGTTATGTTGGAAACAGCATATATTAGCTTTATATTTTTTTAATAAATTAAACAATTCTTGTGCAGAAATGTTTTCTTCTTTTGTTTTATAACCCAATACTCTTAATATAAACGGAGCATCTAAATAGCAATTTAAATTCTTTAAAGTAGATTTATTATCATTTTCAATCTGCATATATATTACATTTGCTATCATATATCCTTCAAATATTTTTAATAATTGACTGAAAACTTCTGAATTTTTTTGTGATTCTGCATAAATATATTCACCAATACAATAATTGATATAATCAGACTTAGGATTAATAGTTTTTGTAGATAAAATATTATTGTATGTATTATAACCATAGCAATCAATAAAGTTTGCTAAAGCTGATTTTGTCTCTTCTTTTGTTATTCCATGAATTTTTTCTTTTTTTAAATGTTCGTACAAAGAATCAATTACTTCTGTCATGTTCTGTTTAGCTAGTTCCAAACGATTAGAAAACAAATCAAAATCATTTTTTAATTCTTTTTTTAATATAAACTCATTGTCCTGTCTGATTAAAAAATGATTTCTAGCCATTCTTTTTAAAATTACCTCTAAAATAGCATGAGGAAAATCATTAAAAGAGAATTCATTCTTTAAACTATTGATAATTTTTTCTCTATCAATAATTTCATCAATCTTATAATTTTTATATATTAAATACTTTATAAATGGAGTTATAAGTTCGATATTATCTTTATGTGTTTCATCCCATATTACAGTTAAAATTGATGTGCTTATTAATGCTGAATCATTTTTCATAATATTCTCCTTTCTATGATTTATAAAAGTCTTTATCTAACACATTAATTATACTATAATTCGACAAATAAATCTATATTTTACCAATAAATACAAACTAAAAAACTATATTTTCCATTTAGTTGGATAAATATAGTTTATCTTTTCTTTCTTAGGTATGTAATGTTTTTTAATTTTAGTTCTATTTGATTTTAAATCTGGCAATGCTTGTCTACAATATTTATCAAGTTCACAAAATATATTTTGGCAATCTATAAGTTGTAATGGTCTATTACCAATTCTTTTAAAATCTAAATTAAGCCTTTTAAATTCTTCATCTTGATGTTCATACATATATCTAATTATATCTTCATTGCTCATTTTGCCTTTATCAATAAAACATTTTTTGATTCCACGAAGTGATCCAGGTCCAGCAACTGTAAATTCGTCTTCTTGCCAATTTACCACTTCACTATAATTAATATCAGTTACTAATTGATAAGCCATAAAGTTTCCGATTAATGGGTAACTTTTTATAATATTAAATGCTTCTCCCATAGTCTTACATTTAACTATTTTTTCTTGTATCCTATCTTCGTTAAACATTTTATTAAGTAGCGCTAAATGATTATCATGCTTTCTGTCATATCCAAATGCTTTATTAGCGCAACTTATATAAGCATCATTATATATTTTAACACCATTTGATATAGCATTTTCCAATACTTTGGAATAATCTTTTACATTAAATGTTTTTAAAGTAATATCTTCAAAATTATTTAATAATAATTCCCAAGTAGATTCTTTATTAAATAATTTAAATAATAGTATTCTAAACAACATATCTTCATCAGAATATTTTTTACCATTGTAGATAATATTTTTTAATAGATATTGACTAACTCTATCATTAACTCTATAACTATTACAAAACTTATATTCTTGTAATATTTTATCTTCAGTCCATGGAGCAGATTCTCCATTTATTTTTTTCCAAAATATATTTTGTCTTTCACAAGCAAAATACCAATATAAATCATATACTTCTTGTCTTTTTTTCATATACCTACCTCATACACTTTGGATCTCTTGAGTTAATACATCTTTTTAAAGTTAATACTTTATCCTCACTTTCAGTATAATTAGCAATTATCTTTTGTCCTATACAACCACTTTTACATATAGAGTATTGTTCACAAGTAGAACAAGAATTATCAGTATTAAATTTTCTAATATTGCTAAAATACTCTGAATTATACATTTCCATTAAGGAGTTTTCTCTTATATTTCCACTAATACCTAATTTAGTAAAATATTTAATAGAATCACATGGATAAGCTATTCCATCAAATCCAATTATCATTATTTCATCAGCTATAATACAAGGTGTATTTTCAATACCAAGTATATTCCAAGGAGTTCCTAATCTAATTTTATCTTTATCATTTGAATTTAAATAAAGGTTTTTAATTGCTAATAATTCTTCTTTTGATAAGTCCATGTCAGTTGTTCCTTTACCATGTGGAACAAACCTTAATAAACTAACTCTATCAAAATAACTTCTACTTTTAAATGTTTCAATAGTTTCGGTTACTACTGATTCTAATCTAGAAAAAGAATCTTTTGAAACAGTATAATGAAATCCTAATCTTGAATTATTATTTTCAAATACTTTATCAAAGAATTCAACTTTATCATAAACTGAAATATCTTCTTCATCAGATAGTGAATCAGCAAGTGAATAAACTATTTTATTTAATCCTAAATCAATTAATTGTCTATATTTATTTAAAGTTTCATCGGTTCTATATGCAAAAGTATAAATAGTTGATTTCATTCCTAATTTTGAAGTTAATTCAACTAGTTCTGGCAGTCTATCATACATTAAAGGCTCTCCACCAGTAAAAACAATAGTATCAGCACTCATTAACTTTGCTTCATTAATTATTCTAGATACATCTTCAAAATCTAAAACTTTTAAATTGCCAATACTACTAGTAGCATTACTAGAACAATGTTTACAATTTCTAGAGCATTTATTAGTTAATTCAATTTTTACTTCTTTAAGCATACTATCATCCCCTGAATGAATTTCTAAATATATTATACCATTTATTTACTCAAATTTCTTTAAATCTATTTAATATTTTAGAAAAATATGTTATTATTATTTTAGCGATTAGTTGTTGATCAACTTTTACTATTAGGAGTTTCGAATAACCTTTGTTATCGCTCCAGAAGCAAAAATCGTCGCACCAAAGCGATGTTAATGATTAAATCAATCAGAAATGATTGATTTTTTTGTCGTTTAAGAAAGGTGTTGATGATATTATGATAAAAATAATCAAACAAGAAATTAAAATAAATCATGAACTTAAAAGTAAAGTTGAATGGGCTTGTAGGCTTAATAATACTAAACCTATTTTCATTAATGGTAGTTTATTAAAATTAGAGCCTCATAGAGCAATTATTAATAATAAGACATATCTTTTATTCAATGGACACGAATTTGTTTACTACAGAGATTTAAATGCCAAAATAAAACTATCTGATTTAAAAGACTTCATTAAAAAATTAAAATAATGACGAAATCTGTGTTATAATGGTTATAGAAAATATTAAACCTATTGGGTGAAGTAGTATTTATAACCTAAATATTGCTTCGCCCTTTTTTGTTAAGGAGGATAAGGATGTGTGAAGAAGAAATAAAAAATGCTGGTATTTACATTATGGTTAGTACTGACGATCAAGCTCGTGCGGGTTTTAGTTTGCCAGAACAAAAAGAAAAACTACTTAGTTTATGTGAATTTAAAGGATATAATGTTTTTAAGGTTTATGAAGATGCTGGAATAAGTGCAAAAGATATGGAACATAGACCTAAATTCCAAGAAATGCTTAATGATGTTAAAACAGGTAAAATAAATTATATAGTTGCTTATAAGTTAGATAGAGTTACTCGTTCCGTTCGCGACTTAGAAGAACTAATTAATATCCTAGAAAAATATAATTGCTATCTCGTATGTGATAGAGATGACGTTAACACTAGTACTGCTAATGGAAGATTCTTTGTAAGAATGTTAACGGTTCTTTCACAACTAGAAATAGAAATCGTATCAGAAAGAACAAAGTTTGGACTTAATGGTGCTATAAAGTCAGGACATTTACCCGGTGTTATTCCACTTGGATATAAAAAAGATGGAAATAAAAAAACTATCATAGATGAAACAACTAGACATATTATTGAAAGAATATTTAATCTTTATTTAGAGGGAAATAGTTATCAACAAATATCTAATATTTTTAATAAAGAAAAAGTGTTAAACAAATCTTGGTATGACACTGATATAGAAAAGATTATAAATAATAGAATCTACATGGGCGACTATGAACAATACAAAAGAATAGCTAAAAAAATTGGTCGTGATACTGTTATTTATATGAATGTTGTAGAACCTATAATTACTCGTGCTATGTGGGAAGAATGCCAAACGCAAAAACTAGCCAATCAAAGGACCTTTACAAGAACTAGAACTTATTTATTCTTTCAAAAATTAATATGTCCTAAATGCGGAAGAATAATGAAATGTAAAGGTTCAGGTGGTAAAAAGAAAAAATATATTTATTATAATTGTGAGTTTTGTCATTTCAATTTAAGAGAAGATTATGTTGAAGAATATATGATAAAAGCAATATATGAGTTTTTAGAGTTTGAACAAATGTGTAATAGCTTCTTTTTACCAATACTTGCAGATAAAAAAGATAAGAATACTGACCTTAATTTAGATAAAGAAATTGAGGGATACATTAAACAAAAAGAAAGAATTAAAAAAGCATATCTAACTGGTATAGTTGAACTCAAAGATTTTGAAGAGGATCTAAAAAAGATAAATGAAAAATTAGAAATACTAAATAATAAAAAACAAGAGTTAAATGAATTAGATACTCATACTTTTACAATAGAAAAAGTTATGGCCCATAGAGATATAGAAAAAATATCTATTGATAATGGTTATAAAGAAAAAGAGTTTTATAAATTTGAATGGGATATAAAAACAAAAGAAGAAAAACAACAATTTATATCAAAATATATAGATAATATTGTGATTGATAAAACTGATAAAGGTAGTTTGGATATTAAGCAAATAAACTTTAGAAGTAGTTTTATTGATAAAGCAGTTAAATTAACACAAGTTGGTGCTTATGATTATAAATTACCATTTGAAGTTAATCATAAACAAGAAATGGTTTTAGTATCTTCTCCAATGAAAAGAAAGCAAGTAAATAAATATTTGGGTTATTTAAGAGAATATTTTGAAATTGAATATCGTGAAGATAAAGGAGATAGAACTGAAAATGGTATGACAGTATTTGATTCTGCAATACCAGATAATTATGAATTGTTGAAAGTGATACCTATAATAGATTTAAATTTATTTAAAGGCAAAGATATTACATTTGGATTAGTATTTAGACCTACCATTAAAGAGATAATTAATGAAAAATAAGTAAGTAAATAATAAGCAGGATAAGGAAATTGATAGCACAATTATACTTAATGTCTTATAAATAAAGGATTTATAGTGCTATCATTTCTTATTTTGCACTTGCAAAATTGAGTTAAAATATGGAAGCACTCTACCATACTTTCGATTTATCCCTTTTAATTAAAGGGCTTGCAAGGTTCTATTTTACTTCCAAATGTTGGATATATACTAGAAATGTTGGATGAATCTTGGATGTTTTAATTTAGCAATAAAATTTACCAAAATGATGGTATAATGACTATTAAAGAAGGAACATTAACAAATAAAAGTGCAACTCTAGTTTTAACTAATAATAGTGATAAAAATTTCCAATATGGAAATACTTATGAAATAGAGATTAAAAAAGATGGAGAATGGCATAAAATAAATGTTGAATTAAATTTCGATATGCCTGCTTTTCCACTTTCATCAAAAGAAAGTAAAGAAATTGAACTTAATTGGGAAAATGGGTATGGTAAACTTGCAAAAGGGACTTGCAGAATTATAAAAGGGATTAACTATGAATACGAAGAAGGAAAATACGAAGCTTTCAATGTAGCAATTGAATTTACTATTTAATAACAAATTACAATTTATAAATTAGTTGAAAGCTATGATGTAACAGTGTTTAATAGATATGTTAAAATGCATTGCTTGTAGCAACAGGGTATTTGTCATACAATTTATTTAACGAAAGGAGGAATTATAAATGTTAAAAGATAATTTGAAAACATTAAGAAAAAATAAAGGACTTTCTCAAGAAGAATTAAGCGTTAAATTAAATGTTGTAAGACAAACAGTATCGAAATGTGAACAAGGATTATCTGTTCCAGATGCAGAAATGTTAATATCTATATCGGAGGTATTTGAAACACCAGTTAGTACAATTCTTGGAGAGAACATTGATGAACAAGAAAAAAACGACTTAAAGGTAATATCAGAGAAACTAGAGGTCATTAATGAACAATTATCCAAAAAACAAAAGCAAAAAAGAAATATATTTGTTAATACTTTAATAATAGCTGATGTTTGTTTGATTTTATTATTTATCTTATTAGCTGTGTTAGGTAGTCCGTATCAAAATTGGGATTATAGTAATCCAGAATGGGCAGTTATTGGAACTATATGGCATTCATTTGAGTGGGTATATTTTAAAGTAGCTCCATTTATGATTGTTGTTATAACGGTAATTGGAGTAATACTTGTTAAAAGAAATAAATAATAGCAAATTACAATTTATTGATGAGATTAGTTTGGAATATAACTAATCTTTTTACTATTCATATACTTCTTAAAAAATAATCGTGAAATTGTGGTATAATTATATAAGAGAGAGCTTAGATTTATTTTTTAGAATGGAGTGGCAGGTGATAAATATTGTGAAAAAAATCTATATAATAACAGGAGCAAATGGTTTTTTAGGTAATAACATTATAAGAAAGTTAGAACAAGATGCTGATAATGAAATTAGGGCTTTTGTATTAAAAGGCGATTCTATTAAATCACTTGAAGGATTAAAATGTAAAATCTACTATGGTGATGTAACTAAAAAAGAAACTTTATCATTAATTTTTGAAAATACTGATGGAAAAGAAGTTTTTGTAATTCATTGTGCTGCAGTAGTATATATAAAATCAAAATACAATCCACTTGTTTATAATGTTAATGTTAATGGAACTAAAAATATAGTAGATAAGGTAATAGAGTCAAAAGCAAAACTTATCTATATTAGTAGTGTGCATGCAATCCCAGAGCCACCTAACAATGAATTAATAACAGAAATAACTAATTTTAACCCTGATAATGTTGAGGGATTATATGCAAAAACAAAAGCAGAAGCTGCGAAGTATGTAATTGATGCAGTAAAGGGGAAAAATTTGAATGCTTGTATAATTCATCCATCTGGTATTATAGGTCCAAATGATTTTGGCAATAGCCACTTAACACAATTAATAAAAGAAGTTGCAAATGGCAAATTATTTGCTTGTGTAAAAGGGGGATATGATTTTGTTGATGTAAGAGATGTAGCAGATGGTGTTATTAGTGCTTGTAAAAATGGTACTAATGGTGAATGCTATATCTTATCTAATAGATATATTGCAATAAAAGAATTATGCGATTTAATTTGTGATGTGCAAGGAAGAAAAAAGATTAAAATGGTATTACCAATAGGTCTTGCAAAATTAATAGCACCTTTTTTTGAAGTATATTATAATTTAAAGAAACAAACTCCACTTTTTACAAAGTATTCACTATATACACTATCTTCTAATGCTAATTTCAGTAATGAAAAAGCTAAAGAAAAGTTGAAATTTAAAAATAGAAATATGAAAGATACAATAAAGGATACAGTTGAGTGGATGAATAAAAAGTAAAAATAAATAATAATGTAAATTGCAATTTGGAAGTGATGTGTAAAGAGTGAAGAAGAAAGTAATCATAATTTTAGTAGCCATAATTTTATTAGTCTTATTGTTCCCAATTAGAAATTAGTTAAAAGATGGTGCCAAAGTAGAATATAAGGCATTTAAGAACTACTATGTTTATGAAATGATCCTTATATTGTTATTAGCAATTATAGTTATACCGAATATTATACTGACAATAAATAATATGATTCCGTTTAATATAACAATCATTAATACACTTTTAATTATTATTGTAGCACTTCCTATTATAGTGCTTGATATAAAGAACGATTTAGATATAAAAAAAATATATCAATATTATTTAAAGGAAAAGAAAATACCAGAATACAAAGACAAAACAAAAATTTTAAATGTATGCTTGATAATTAGCATAGTAGTTTTAATTGTTTGGGCTATTATAACAATACCAAATATTACAAAAACTGAAAATTTAAGTGAAATTGAAACTACATTAGTTATTACTACTAATAAGGGTAATAACATTGAAACACAATATGAAATGTTTGATGGATTTAAAATAAAGATTCCAAGCGAATTTAAAATAATGAGTGATGAAATTGTTAATGTTAAATATCCAAATGGAAATGCTCCATCACTTGTTTATACAAATGACAAAACAACAATTAATGTAGCACTGGTTATGAATGATGTTACTATGAAAAATAATCAGATAGAAGAATATGTCAAAACAATGGAATCGACTTATAAAAATTATTCAAAAGATGTAAAATTAAATTTTTGGGAAAGAAACAATCATAAAATTGGTGAAATGGAATTTACAACACAAGGATCAGATACAGAAATCTATAATCATATTATTACATTTTCTGTTAATGATAAATTAAGATTAGTTAATTTTAATTGTACTAAAGAACAAATGAGCGAATGGCGAGAAGTTAGTAAATTTATTGTAGACTCAATAATGTTTGAGTAATATAGGAGGAGGAAAGAAATATGAAAAAGAAATTATTTGTGATTTTACTTTGTGGAGTTATGGCTTTAGGACTTGCTGGATGTAGCAATCCAGTTAGTTACTCTAAAAAAGAATTAGAAGATGCTAAAAATGATTTGGAAGAAACTTATAAAAAATATGGATGGGTTGAGAAAGAAACTGTAAATACTATTCTTGCTAAATTTAATACTGAAATAATGGATGGTGGATTAAATACACCTGCTAGTGATGATTATATGGTTATGGATAATGGTAAATATTGGTTTGCACTAACTGATGATGTTGCATTCTACCTAAAACCAGTTGAATCATCTGGAAATAAAGAAAAAGATATTCTTGATATGAGTGCTATTTATATAGATAATGACAAGTATGATGAAACAACCGCTATAAAGTATACAAAACTTTTGATTAAAGCCAACAATGAAGAAATTACTGATTCTGAAATTGATGAATTATTAAAAGAAGCCAAAGAAAAATCCTCTGCTAAAGAAACTGCTAATAATGGTAAAGGTATTTCAGTAGGCATATCAAATGCCAATGATCATTATGAATATCAAGTTATTAGAGTATATAAATAATCATAAATTACAATTTATAGTTGAGATTAGTTTGAAATATAACTAGTCTTTTTATTTTGAATAAGATTTATATTTTTTGTC
>OGPT01001478.1_pt1 | contig 21406 bp, 20 predicted proteins | sample 1552951 | NCBI WGS metagenome assembly OGPT01 (sample SAMEA2580224, study PRJEB22360) | human gut metagenome | biome: human gut; feature: human-associated habitat; material: faeces | place: Denmark | collected 2008/2010
CTTCCAAAAAATATGGTTCCGAACGGAATACGTCCAACGCTCCGTTCAGTCGTCTCTTCCAGTGATCTTCCAGACCAACCAGTGCTTCTTCGTCATCGCTCACCAGCATACACTTACAAGGAGCAAAATCAACGGCAGCAGAAAATTCTTCTTCTTTAATTATTTGCAGGTTATTCAACCGGGCTTCATTTTGGATATGTTCATTTTCAGGAGAGTCCGTTATGATCGTATCATCATGATAAGTGAATAAGGCAAAACCGTTTTTACGGGCTTTCTTTTCCAGATACGGCAACATTTCGGGATTAATCCGACGTTCAAACAGAATTTCCCCGTTTTGTGCATTGATAATCTGACAGCCATTATAGGAAAGGATAAAACCTCCATAGTTTCCAAGTTCAAGCATCTTGGCCAGCGGCATCAGGCCATAAGTAGGTCTGCCGGATGCCAGCACAATACGTACTCCCATTTGCTGAACCTTCAACAGGGCAGCCAATGTACGCTTACTAATTTCTTTCGCATCATTGAGGAGTGTTCCGTCTACATCAAGAACCAATAATTTATACTTCATGATTACACGATTTTGATTTAGATTACAAAGGTAGGAAATTGAGTGAACGACAGAAAGCGTAAACAGACAAAAATTACTTTAATTTCACTCTTTCAAACGCATTTCCAGATAATCGCGGAGGATACGGGCATGATTATACACCGGTTCTTTGGAAGCGTAAAGCAATGTTATCACCGGATGCGGCTTGATAAGAGTCAGAAAATCAGCCATTGAGGAAGAAGCGTCAAGTTCTTTCTGATACTGTACGACAAAATCTTCCCAGTGTCCGGGAATATCTTCGTGAAACCATCTACGCAATGTGGAAGACGGTGTGATGTCTTTTGCCCAATAATCATACTTCAGCCATTCTTTCTTCATTCCGCGCGGCCATAATTTATCTACCAGTACCCGGTAGCCATCTGTTTCTGAAAAATCTTCGTAAACCCGCTTTATCCTTACCTGTATCATCTCTATTAATAGTTAATTATAAATAGATAAACCGGAAAATGCGAAAATTGTTTAGCAGAATCCACTCAATTCTGTAACGAATCCTGTGCTTTTTTAAATTCGTAAGGAGTCATTCCCGTCTTTTTCTTAAAAAGATTGTATAAAATCGGGGTGCTATTAAATCCGGCCTCATCTGCAATGGCACGTATCGTATAGTTGGGATGCTTTTTCATCAGTTCAATGGCATAATTAATGCGCAATTCATTGATATATCCATTGAAATTGGTTCCGGTACATTCTCTTATCATCCTCGCAAAACGTGCGTTATTCAGATGTACGATTTGTGCCAGATCTTCTCTCGACAATTCTGAAGAAAGATATAACTGTTTCTGAATAACGATATCATTCAGTTCCTGAAATATCTTCTTATTCTCTTCTTCTTCCCCACTTTCTTTATCTGTATCGTTAGCAAGTTCTTCCAGTTCTTCGGGTGAAATACGTTCCGGTTCAACCTCCGACACAACAGCCAGTTGTTCGTATACTTCCGATAACTGGTTCCCATCTTTTCTATTAGCAAATTTCTCGTTTATAAGCCTGGCAAGCATCCTGTTCTTATACTCGACTATATGATTGAAATGCCACAAACGCCAAACGATAAACAGAGTCAGTACAACAATACATGCAAGAAAACAGAGGGTAATATTTCTTATTTTTAATTGAAAAGCCTGTTCGGCAATATATTCTTCTTTTTCAGAGACGCCGTACATTGCATTCAATTCCAATGCAGCATTGTTTCTATCCCGGGTATTGATACTATCTGTTATAGTTAAAATCGTTTCACGTATCTCGGCAGCTTCTTTGTATTTATGCATACCCAAATATGCCTTCACTTCCTGTCGAAGGACAGTCAGATACTGTTCATTCAAAGTATCCTGCTGGGTTCTCATCAATTCCTTGAACCCCCTGCAATTATCAATAACCTTTTCATATTGTCCGGAAAGCACCAAATAAGGAACCGAGTACATTTTTCCGTCGGGAGTATGAGATTCTTTCTTTGATAAGTATTTCTGATAATATTGCTCCGCCTTCTCATATTTCTTCTCCATGCAATAGATGTAGGCTAATTTGGCATATAAATAACTATATTGACCGTCTATATAATCTTCAGAGATTTGAGGTACTGCCTTAAGCCGTTCAATTTGCTTTTCACGCTCAAAACCCACTTTCAATGCCTCATCAATTCGAGAATCATTCATTAAAAAGCTCATTTCTGCTCCATAGTAATAAGAGAGCAGCATCATTTCCCGCTTCTCCTTTGAGCCCCGCAAAAGCTCAATAGTCCGGTTAAAATAATCGTATGCTTTATCTTTAAAAGATAATCTCCAATTATTCTCTCCCATACAGAAAAATAACCTGGCTTTGGCTTCCCTGTTCCCTAACTCTTGCGCCTGCCTGATTCCATCTAATGCATAACGCATACTTTCATTATATTTGCTCATCATTGCCGAAAATTCAGCCAAATGTACTGTCATTTTCAGCATGTGTTTCGGATCTTTTTGATATAGGGAATCAAGCAAATAAGCTTTCCTTGCATACATAAATGCTAGTTTATTCATATACATATTACTATATGATAAACTACGCAATTCATCTACAACGCGCAAAGGAATCGTTTTCCTGTTCTCCGCTTCGTCCAGTAATTGCAGAGCACGCCTAGGTTCGGGAATATAAATATTCCTGATATATTTCTCCGTATACAGAGAATCATCAGTTAAAGTTTTATCAGCCCTCGAAAATTGATTGTGTACAAATAAAAGCACCAAAATACATACAAAAAAACGCATAAGATCTTACCGTGTTTTAATCATTCAGCATCCAAAGATATGTATTTTCCACAAAAAGTGCAAGGTGCATCTTAATTTTGCAAAATTAAAATAAGAAACATTAGCTATCTTCTTATCCCAATCCTAGTTTCTGATAAATCTTCATCTCACAGAATCACAAGCCTAAAGCCTTCCCCAACCGGGCTTCAATACACGCGCTCAAATCGGTTGTAACAAACTTCCCATTATAAAAAAGAGTAAAGATAGTGGCTGGTGTAGGCGCATTTTGTGCTTGTTCCATGGTTTCTAATTCTATTATTTTTAATGGGAGATCCTTACTCTTGGCTGCATTGACCAAAGAACCGCGAACATGGAATTCTGTAAACGGACAGCGATGAGTATAATACACTACTATTCCATCCCAGTCGGGACACTCACCTGTCAATACACTGTCGTTGAATGAAGGATCGGGAGCAGCCGGATTTATTTTCAAAGCCAACAAACTGAATCCGTAAGGAAGTTTTTCTATAGTTTGGAAACCTTGTCGCAGCAGCCATTTTGTATCACTCATAAAATGAAATTTAGAAGTGCCCACTACGGTAACTAAACCATCTTTTCCCTGCAATTTCGCATCATCAATAGCAGACTGCAGCAAAGCCTTGCCATGCCCGCATCCTTTATATTTACCCGATACCCAGAAACAATTTATCATCAGATAATTAGGAGCACTGACAGGAACCCACGCCTTTTCAGCAGGACCATATTCGATGAACACTTTTGCCCGTTCGTCAATACGTCTGAAAACATAACCATTATCAAACTCTTTTTTCAGCCATGCTTTTTTTAATTCATAACTATCTTTGCATTTCTTGTCCGAAAAAGCACAGCATATATGTTCGTCCGCAATATTCTCCTTCGTCAAAGTGATGTAATTTGTTTCCATAATATTTTATTTAATAGGTTTAAAAATAACAGATCAATAAGCACTCATTATTATGAGTTATTAGAAAATCGCCAGGCTAATATTCTGCTGCTTTTAGTTCCCTGCTGCATTCTGATAATCTTATATTCCGATACATTCACAGACTTCAATTTAGCACATAGCTTTTCGAGATTCTTTTCTTTTGAAACCAAGCTGGTGAACCATCCACAGTTCTTCTGATATTTCTGACTCTCGGAGATCATATTCAGTATAAAACGGATTTCTCCACCCTCACACCAAAGCTCATTCGCACTCCCGCCAAAATTTAATTGTACTTTTTTCACCTTCGTCCCCTTCAGGCTACTCAATTTGCGCAAGGTTCCGTCTTCCGCTTCTTCCTTCGAGCTATGAAACGGAGGGTTACAGATCGTAACATCAAAATACTCGCCAGGCATGATAATTCCATCAAAAATTTTCCGACTGTCTTTCTGAAGTCGCAAGTCAATCTTATGTGCCAATACCGGGTTGCAAGTCACTATCTTCCGTGCATTCTCAATCGAGACCGGATCAATATCACTGCCCACAAATGTCCATCCATATTCTGTGTGCCCTATAATCGGATAAATACAATTTGCACCTACCCCAACATCCAGACATCTGCATTTCGTTTTCTGTTCGTTCGCATCTTCCTCCTCTGTCTGCAAATCGTTCGCTACCCTATCCGGCTGAATAAGATCGGCAATATAATGAATATAATCCGCTCTTCCGGGAATGGGTGGACACAAATATTGTTTCGGTATATCCCAGTACCGAATGCCATAATAACTGATTAATAATGCTTTATTTAAAGCTTTTACTGCTTGCGGATTAAAAAAGTTTATAGTTTGTACACCCAGAGGATTAAGTGATACGAATCTCTTAAGTGGAGGATAATTTTCTATCAACAACGGAAAATCATATTGACCATTGTGCTTATTTCTTATATGTAACTCACCTTTTTGCGCCATGTCGGCAAAGATACAGAGAATTTTCCTGTCTGCAAATTTTCCCTGTTAATACACTAAATTGGAATCAAATCACCCCAAAATATCATAAAATAAAAAAGCATCCCATAAGGTCATTTTCTGATACCTTAATTAGGATGCTTATTCTATAATGCATTGATATTCAATGCTTAAAAGCGGAGAGACAGGGATTCGAACCCCGGGTACCTCGCAGTACAACGGTTTTCAAGACCGCCGCAATCGACCACTCTGCCACCTCTCCAAAACTCCTTTATCAGAAGTGCTTTCCGTTGAAAGCGGTGCAAAGGTACGAATCATTTTTAAATCTGCAAACATTCTGATATTTTTTTCGCGAATTAATCGTATTTTTGCAGTCCATTAGTAAGAACAAAGATATGATATACCCTCAAAATTTTGAGCAAAAGATAGGATTCGACCAGATCAGACAGTTACTAAAAGATAAGTGTCTTAGCACTTTAGGCGAAGAAAGAGTCACAGACATGACCTTTTCCGAACAACATGAAGAAGTAGAGGAGAAATTAAACCAGGTAACAGAGTTTATCCGTATCATTCAGGAAGAAGACGGATTTCCCGATCAATTTTTCTTTGATGTTCGTCCCTCATTAAAGCGAGTGCGGATAGAAGGAATGTATCTGGACGAGCAAGAACTATTCGACCTGCGCCGTTCATTAGAAACCATCCGCGACATTGTACGCTTTCTCCATCGGAATGAAGATGAAGAAGAGAACGATACCCCCTACCCCAGTCTGAAACGACTGGCAGGAGATATAGCTGTTTTCCCTCAACTGATAGGAAAAATAGATGGCATCCTTAACAAATATGGAAAAATCAAGGATAATGCTTCCACCGAATTAGCCCGTATACGTCGCGAGCTTGCCAGTACGATGGGAAATATTTCCCGCTCGTTAAACAGCATCCTGCGCAGCGCACAATCCGAAGGATACGTAGATAAAGACGTAGCTCCCACCATGCGTGACGGACGTTTGGTGATTCCCGTCGCACCCGGACTCAAACGAAAAATCAAAGGTATTGTACACGATGAATCCGCCAGTGGAAAAACAGTGTTTATAGAACCGGCGGAAGTCGTAGAAGCTAACAACCGTATTCGCGAACTCGAAGGCGACGAACGACGCGAAATTATTCGCATCCTTACCGAGTTTTCAAACGTGCTCCGTCCGTCTATCCCGGAAATTCTTCAATCATACGAATTTCTGGCAGAAATAGATTTTATCCGCGCGAAAAGCTATTTCGCCATACAGACCAATAGTCTGAAACCCGCCGTAGAGAATGAGCAACTACTGGACTGGACAATGGCTGTACATCCTTTATTACAACTTTCACTTGCCAAACACGGAAAGAAAGTCGTACCACTGGATATAGAACTGAATCAAAAACAACGTATTCTTATTATATCCGGTCCGAATGCCGGAGGTAAGTCCGTCTGCCTCAAAACAGTCGGTTTACTGCAATATATGTTGCAATGCGGCATGCTCATTCCCTTACACGAACGTAGTCACGCCGGTATATTCAGCAGCATCTTTATCGATATTGGTGATGAGCAATCTATTGAAGACGATTTGAGTACCTACTCTTCTCACCTGACCAATATGAAAATCATGATGAAGAGTTGCAACGAACGGAGTCTCATCCTGATTGACGAGTTCGGTGGAGGTACAGAGCCGCAAATTGGAGGTGCTATTGCTGAAGCCGTCCTGAAACGTTTCAACCAGAAAGGAACATTCGGAGTCATCACCACCCACTACCAGAATCTGAAACATTTTGCCGAAGATCATGAAGGAGTAGTGAACGGAGCCATGCTTTACGACCGCCATGTCATGCAAGCACTCTTCCAACTACAAATCGGAAATCCGGGAAGTTCGTTTGCTGTGGAAATCGCACGAAAAATCGGATTGCCGGAAGATGTCATTGCAGATGCTTCGGAAATCGTAGGAAGTGAATATATCAATGCCGACAAATACCTTCAGGACATCGTGCGCGACAAGCGTTACTGGGAAGGAAAACGTCAAACTATCCGTCAACGGGAAAAACACATGGAAGAAACCATTGCCCGCTACCAAACGGAAATGGAAGAGTTGCAGAAATCACGGAAAGAGATCATCCGGCAAGCAAAAGAAGAAGCGGAACGGATGCTTCAGGAATCCAATGCACGCATTGAAAATACAATACGCACAATCAAAGAAGCACAAGCTGAAAAGGAAAAGACACGCCAGGCACGTCAGGAACTGACAGACTTCCGTACTTCTTTAGATGCGCTGGCTTCTAAAGAGCATGAAGAGAAGATTGCACAGAAAATGAAGAAATTAAAGGAGAAACAAGAACGGAAGAAAAATAAGAAAAACGAACCGAAAGCCGCAGTCTCTTCCCCGTCAAGTGCTCCTAAAGTAGTGCCGATTGCAGTAGGTGAAAATGTAAAAATCAAAGGACAGACAAGTGTCGGCCAAGTGATGGAAATCAATGGTAAAAATGCGACCGTTGCTTTTGGAAGCATAAAAACGACCGTCAAAATAGACCGTCTGGAACGTACCAATAACGCACCCAAGACAGAAGGAATCGCCAAAAGTACCTTTGTCAGTAGCCAGACACACGATCAGATGTACGAAAAGAAGCTTAGTTTCAAACAGGACATCGATGTGCGTGGAATGCGTGGAGACGAAGCTCTGCAAGCAGTCACCTATTTTATTGATGACGCCATATTAGTCGGCATGGACCGTGTACGCATCCTTCACGGCACAGGAACGGGAATACTTCGTACATTAATCCGCCAGTATCTGGCCACTGTACCGGGAGTGAGCCACTATGCAGACGAACATGTGCAGTTTGGCGGTGCCGGAATCACAGTAGTCGATTTTGACTAACCTGTAAACAAAACGTCCAAAGAACTTGTTCTCATTTAGAAAACCACTACCTTTGTTACAGTGGTTTTCTAAAACGAGAATAAAGCATGAAGAATAATCTGTTAAGCGAAAAGCTTATTTACACAGGAGACAGTCTTACTCCTACCCACTTACATCTTTGTACTTACAATGCTACCGAGATGCAGGAAAGCGCCAACGACACCTTTCAAGCCATCAAGGGAACACTGAACAGCGATCGGATCAATTGGCTACAAATACACGGAATGAAAGATACGGAGACTATCCGGGAAATTTGCAGTCATTTTGAAATAGACTTCCTAGTCCTGCAAGATATACTGAATGCGGATCATCCTACCAAGATAGAAGAGCACGACAAATACATCGTCCTGATCTTAAAAATATTCTACCCCAACGAACATAAAGAAGAAGACGAACTGGACGAGTTGCTCCAACAACAAGTTTGTCTTATTCTAGGTAATAACTACGTACTTACTTTCCTCGAAAAAGAAACCGACTTCTTCGATGATGTCAGTTCCGCTCTGCGCAATGATGTCCTGAAGATACGCAGCCGCCAGACTGATTATCTACTTAGCGTGCTGCTCAACAGCATCATGGGAAACTATATTTCAACAATCTCTTCCATTGATGACGCACTCGAAGATTTGGAAGAAGAACTGCTCACCATCACCAGCGGTGATGACATCGGAATTCAGATTCAGGCATTACGACGCCAATATATGCTGATGAAAAAATCCATCCTTCCACTAAAAGAACAATATATCAAGTTACTACGGGCAGAAAACCTGCTCATTCACAAAGTGAACCGTGCCTTTTTCAATGATGTAAACGACCACTTGCAATTTGTATTACAGACCATTGAGATCTGCCGGGAAACTCTTTCCTCATTAGTCGATCTGTACATCTCCAACAATGATTTACGTATGAACGACATCATGAAGAGGTTAACCATCGTATCCACCATCTTTATCCCTTTGACATTTCTGGTCGGAGTATGGGGAATGAATTACAAATGGATGCCCGAGCTCGAATGGCAATACGGGTATTTATTTGCCTGGATTGTAATGGCAATTATCGGTATTATTGTATATTTGTACTTCAGAAAAAAGAAATGGTATTAACAAAAACACATCATCAATCATGAAATCGATAAAAGAGCTATATAGAATAGGCACAGGACCTTCCAGTAGCCACACTATGGGACCGCGCAAAGCTGCCGAAATGTTTCTGGAACGTCATCCGGATGCTGCATCTTTTAAAGTAACCCTTTACGGCAGTTTAGCTGCTACAGGCAAAGGACACATGACGGATGTAGCCATTATAGACACCTTGCAACCCACTGCCCCGGTAGAAATTGTGTGGCAGCCCAAAGTCTTTCTACCGTTCCATCCGAACGGAATGACATTTGCAGCTCTGGATAGCAACGATAAAGTGCAGGAGAATTGGACTGTTTATAGCATCGGTGGTGGTGCACTGGCAGAAAATAATGACAATCCAACCATCGAAAGCCCCGATGTATATGGTATGGAAAACATGACTGAAATACTCCAATGGTGTGAAGATACCGGAAAAAGTTATTGGGAATACGTAAAGGAATGTGAGGAAGAAGATATATGGGACTACCTAGCTGAAGTATGGGCTACCATGAAAGATGCCATTCACCGTGGACTCGAAGCAGAGGGCGTACTACCCGGACCACTAAATCTCCGGCGGAAAGCCTCCACTTATTACATACGTGCTACCGGATACAAACAATCCCTGCAATCCAGAGGGCTCGTCTTCTCTTATGCTTTGGCAGTAAGTGAAGAAAATGCTTCCGGCGGTAAAATAGTAACCGCTCCGACTTGTGGTTCTTGCGGAGTTATGCCTGCCGTACTTTATCATCTTCAAAAAAGCCGTGACTTTAGCGATATGCGCATTTTACGTGCGTTAGCCACTGCCGGTTTGTTTGGCAACATCGTCAAATTCAACGCATCCATTTCCGGAGCAGAAGTAGGTTGTCAGGGAGAAGTAGGTGTTGCCTGCGCAATGGCTTCGGCTGCCGCCAATCAATTGTTCGGGGGCAGTCCTGCACAAATTGAGTATGCAGCAGAAATGGGCTTGGAACACCATTTGGGAATGACTTGCGACCCGGTATGCGGATTGGTACAAATTCCCTGCATCGAACGAAATGCATACGCCGCCGCACGTGCGCTGGATGCTAATCTTTATTCAGCTTTCACCGATGGCATGCACCGTGTCTCTTTCGACAAAGTAGTGCAAGTGATGAAACAGACCGGACATGACCTACCGTCACTCTATAAAGAAACAAGTGAAGGAGGATTGGCCAAGGATTACAAACAAATGTAATTATAAAAAGCAACGGACCATTCCTTTTATAGAAATAGTCCGTTGTCATTTTTATGATTAAAAATTATTCAGTTGGCGGCCAATTCGTATCGTCTCCGTTACTGATATCTTTCTCATGTATCAATCCGCCATCCTGCGTGAAATAAAGCGAGTAGCGCTGGCTACCTTGTTTCACCTGAATCACAGATTCCATCGGATTCTGTGGAAATGTTAACACATATACATCTGTCACTACCCACGCGTTATATTTAGAATCTATAAAAGCCGTATAAACAGCCGGCACCAACTGATCGATACTGTTCAGTTCATTTTCTGTCATCACCCAGTTGGCATTAGCATCAAACCAGACTTCCAATTCATCATTGCTCACCCAACAGTCAGCTACATAATAAGCACCTTTCATCTCCCATTCTATATTCTGGGCAGCCGGATATACCTGTTTCAAGGCCTCCGTAATATTACTGGGCGGAACAAAAGTATCATCATCGTCATTATCACATGCGCCGAAAGAAAGGGCAGTCATAAGCAACACTACTGCCCATGCGCTAAACTTAAATCTCCACATAGTTATCTTCTTGTTTAGGTCTATTTACTGCAACTTGTTAATCATCAGCCTTGATAAATTTTCCTTTCTTATCAAATTTGAAAGAAAGCCCGGTAGACAATTCAATCTCATACCCTTTGCGGTCACGTTCCACTTTTGTCACTCCTTCATTCACAAAATTATGTGCTTTCAGGTAGTTGACAGCGAATCCCGGAACAATACTAACAGGAACAGTCTGTCCTTTCTTAGCACTTACCTCTTCCCAGTTTCCCTTACTGTCAAAATCAATTTCCGTACCATCCATCAATACCACTTCATACTTGGTAGATTCCATCATATCCTTATCAATTTTGATATGGGCAACCTGTGGTTTTGTAAAATTACTATTGATAAAATTACGTGCCGGAAGCGGCAACTGATTCATGTCTTTAGTTATCACATCTTTTGCGAATGAAAACTGCACAGCTACCAGAGCCAGTACAAGTAGAGATAGAAATTTCTTCATAATCGTTATTCTTTTAGCGTTAATACTATACTTTATTCTATGCTACAAATAACGATACAGATTCCGGAAAGATTTAGGAATATTATGAGTTTGCTCTTTTTTTGTATTCTTTAACCATCCTAAAAAACATAATCATCCTTCCATAATCTTCCATTCCCCAATTGTGCATCGTTCACTATCAAAACTGACAGCTATCTTTATAATCGGGAGCCCACACAAAGCAAAACGTTCGGGATAATTCTTCAAATTAATCTGTTCCATCGCCCGATCCGCTCCTTTATCCAGTTTCAATTCCATCACATACAATGTGGTTTCTGTACGAAGTACCATATCCACCCGTCCACGGGGAGTACGAACTTCTACATCCACATAATACCCCAATAAACTGAATATGATATAAAATATCTGCTAATAATGTCCCTCATATTTCGTATTATCGCACTGAGGTATGGTGGACAAGAACATTTGCAAACGACGCAATGCAGCATCTATATCCCCATTACGGATATCTCGAGAAAGATACGCCACCATAGTATTGGTTTCCGGTGCTTTACTAGCAACATAATATGGGAGAAGACTTTTCATTAAGCCTATTCTTACTTCCTTATTGGGGATATCCAATGTATATAAGTCCAATTCCTCATCATAGTCCTTTATCGTAATATAACCACTTTGATATAACAACGGGATAATACTTGTCATCCTTTCTGTTGGTGCATCAAAATCCTCTACAGCGGCCTTTTTCTTCCCGATTTCGGAAGGTTCTACGCCAAACTTATCCAGCATCTTTATCAGATATGTAGGCGTACCACTGCCAAACCAATAAGAACCAATCTTACCTTTTTCCATAGCTGTAAGCAGACTGAATGGATTGTATATGTCAGGCGACGGGTAAGTAAAGTGATACCCGTCATAATTTTCTTTCAGTTTCATCAAAGCTTCTTCTGGAGTAACCTCCAACTTCTTCGCCAACCCCTCCACATCTTCTTTCATTTGAGAACGTATTTCATCCTCACTAATACCACAGATGGCAGCATAAGGTTCATCCATACTAATATTCTCAATATTATTAAGTTCGCTGAATATACTGAGTTGGGAGAATTTGGTAATACCAGTCAGAAACACATATCGCAGATAAGGATCACACGCTTTCAATGGACTGTAGAAGTTGCGCATGATGTTGCGCAATACATCAAGATTTTCCCGTTCATGCGCCACATCCAGCAAAGGAGCATCGTATTCGTCGATAAGTACGACCACTTTCTTACCTGTTTGTTGATAAGCACGCTTTATTAACCCCATCAAACGTTGATTAGGATTAATTTCCTCCTCTAACCTTCCATAAATTTCTTCGTAATTGAATAATTTCAAATTCAATTCTTGAAATAACCGTTCCTCATCTACATGTTTGGCGGTACTCATATCGAAATGTAGTACCGGGTACTCCATCCATTCTTTTTCCAGCTTCTCAATAGCCAACCCTCTGAACAGTTCTTTATGACCGGAAAAATAACTGTGTAACGTAGAAGTGAGCAATGACTTTCCAAAACGCCGTGGGCGACTTAAAAACATATAGTCAGAAGCCGAATGTGTCATCCGGTAAACATATTCTGTTTTATCAATATAGAGGTAATTTCCCTCCCGTATCTTCGAGAATGTCTGTATCCCGATAGGATATAATCTTTGCAAATTTTCCATATCAATCATATATACATTATATATATATCACAAAGATAACAAGTAAATCCGAAAACAGGTATTATACAAGACATTATTATTTTTTCTTAAACAAACAAAAAGATAGCGTTAACCAACATCTCCCCTAAAAACAATATGCCAACGATCCTCACAGACAGCTGGCATATTTCACATATAGATACATATCAGTTTTTACACCGATATGAGGGCCAAGTTAAAAATATACCGCTGTACGATTTCTAACCTGCAAAATGTAGGGATTTCATGAGTTTATCATGAATCTAGGGACCTACATATTTTTTGGTACTCATTGTGTAATTATCGAGCCTTTTTACGCCTCTTAACCCACTATGAGTTATTATTTTATTAAAAAGTTATGATTTCAATTTTGAAATATCAACGATCTTCACAGACAGTTGATATAGTGGGAAATTCACATCGGCTTTAACCTCCGATGTCAGGGCGTAGATTAGAAATGCGCCGTCGCGCTATTTCTAATCCACAATGTAGGAGAATCATGCTGTTTACAGCATGAAGCTAGGGACCTACATATTCATCTCACTTTTCTTAAAGTATTGACCACTTTATTGCTCTTTATGTTCACTAGTTTCTCCATATCCATAACCGTAGCCATATCGTTTACCATAACCATAATACTACCATCTCTTCTATAGTCCACCGAACGCTTACAGCTCATCAGCCAAGCTATTGTTGATAAGCTCCATCTTTAGCCTCAAAGATAACAGAAGGTTCAATCACTTCCACAGTATGCCATGCCCCCTTTGGTATCTGACAACCATATCTGGCTTCCGCAGGATTGAGATGAATACGCTGTACCTCTCGGTACTCCACCTTACGCACTACATCCTGTCCCCCTATCCCCTCCTGAAAACCATCTGTATTCTTCTCATACGACGCCACTTCCTCATAGATTACTTCATCCAACTTACCACACAGGCAGATTACTGTTTCTGTAGTATCCTTATGTTGATGAATAGGTACAGCAGTACCCGGAAGTAAAGCGTTGAGCATTCTCTGGCTCGTGTCATTTAACGAAGTACGCAAATCGAAATTCTGACGCAAACGTGGATTAATAGCGGCTTGTTCAAATAGCTTGTCTAAAAACTCTTTATCAAACTCCATAATTATTATTGTTTCAATGAGATGAGATATTCCTCATGCAAATGATAGTATTTTTTCATAAACAAGATGTATGCGATAGCCAATATAGCTAATACACCCACCAAATATAACCAATGTGCAAACACTGTATCGGGACAGAGATAGATAAATCCAAGAGAAATCACCAACTGCATAACCGTATACAACAATGCAACTTTTACATGTCCCACTTTCAACTCATTAGCCATAATCTGATAAGCATGCTTACGATGTGCCTCGCCCAAGTTCTCGTGCAACAGGATACGATGTACAATAGTCAGACAGCCATCCACACCATATACCAACAAAAATATCAACCAAGTAATATCCGTTGTCTTGATTATTACATTACCTAACAGAAACAGTATGATAAAAGCAATGCCGATAGAGCCGACATCCCCTGCAAAGCATCTCGCTTTACCCTTCGGACGAAAATTGAAAATGCAAAACACCAATAAAGCAAGAATGACAGATATTATCAGACTCTGCTCTACAAAAACAACATCCATATTCACTAGAGCCAACGAAAGCAATACAGCTAAAGAGTATCCGGCTATGATACCATTGATTCCATCCATAAAGTTTATCACGTTTGTTGCACCCACATAGACTATCAGTGCCAACAGTATTATCCACCACATTGACCAATGCAATATACCGAGCTGATAGAATATCATTGCAGCAGCTGTAAATTGAGCGACTAACCTTACATAGTCCGGTAACGAATGGATATCATCTACAAAGCTAATACCTGCTACCAGTGTCAAACCTACTAGAAACCAAGGATATTGAAATCCGAAGAAAGCACTCCAAATCCATACACCAATCAAAAAGATTATACCTCCACCACGCAATACAATCGTAGAGTGTGATGAGCGTTCGTTGGGTTTGTCAATAATATTGCATTTATCCGCGATACGGAAATAGATGAGTTCTGCCATGAGAAGCAGAATGAAAAGAATAATGTATATCATATGAACTAGTTTTGTCTAATTTTTATAGTAAAAAAGTGTAAACATCCAATTCTCCCCAAATTCACCATAACATTCTGATTTTGTTTAATATAGTTCATTAAAAAAATAGTGGATGTTTTGAAATTAACACCTTGAAGGCCAAAAATTAGGATTCTTGAGTAGATTTATCTTTAAAATAGCCATTTTTGCGACTTATTTCATCCAATTCCTTGTCCGCATCATCCATACATTCCCGCAAATATTTGCAATATCCGGTATACTGCTGAACCATGTAATGATTGACTGCTTCTTTCATAGCTTCATCACCTTTGTCCAAGAGATCCAAAAGATAAGGAAGTTCTTTATCTTTCAACTGGCTTTGATACAAAGCAATCTTCGCTATTGCAAAATCATGAAGCTCTTCAAATCCTTCCATTTTATAATTTACAATTACAAGGTAATAAGTAAGCACTCAATAGCGTCCACCCTCTTAAAAATCAAGAAGATGAACTTTTGGGTTCTTTTAAATTTAACGATTTATAATGTATTATACAGCCATTGACATAGGAACGAGGTCTTCGTAATTCTCGTTCCCGTCCATCAAAAGCCTAATTGTAGTTGCGATATAGTCACGTGCATTGAGACCTACATTCTTGCAGGTTTCAATAAGAGTGAAAAAGTCAGTGCTGTTTCAGCCCCTTCCTCACTGCTAAAAAACAATGAATTTTTTCGATGTATTGTAAAAGGTCGGATAACTCTTTCAACAAACATATTGTCTATCGTATATCGACCATCCTTTCTGTAATTCTGAAGGTAAGCGTTCGGTGCTTGAAATATTATAATTCTGATTAGATTAATTTGGTCTGAGGATTGCTCTTAATCCAATTCTGTGGAAGCAATTCACTCAATTTGTCTTCGGGAGTACTAGTTATCTTATAAAGGACATCAGACAACCACTTCTCCAGATTTATATCTAAAACCTTGCATGCTGCAAAAAACGTGTACATCACAGCTGCATTATGGCACGACTCCTCACTCTGACAAAACAGGTAATTCTGTTTTCCCATAACCAAAGCACGGATTGCAGACTCCGTAGCATTGTTATCCAGCGGAACCATATCATACTCCATATAGGCTGTCAGCTCATCATAATGGCGGATGAGATAATTACAAGCCTTATGATATTAGCGCATCCATACCACTTCATCAAATGGCCTTTGGTAAGCTGGAAGTTTCTCTATTCCATTAAATAAGCTAATATAGAATGCTTTTGAGCAAAAAAATCTCCCATTCGACACCCGTTGGAACTTGCTCAAATTCACACTTTGTCCCAACAGATATTTGAATAAGTTCAAATATCCTATGCATATAAATGTCCTAAATTATATAATTTGTTAAAACATCCTGAGGCTTCCAATTCAACTCTTTTCGTGCCTTATCATTTGAAAAGGTTAGACTCTTGGTCATCTTTTCCAGTTTATAACTATTTATCGGAGCCTTATTTCCAAGTACGTCACCAACCTTAGCCATACACCATGCCATCCAATATGGAATATTTAATGGTTTTCTTTTGCCGAGTTGTTTAGCTACCGACAAAGACAATTCACCAAATGAAGGTTGGTTCGTATCACATACATTAAATACGCCACCCTTTTTCTCCAGAAGGGGTACTAAATTAGCAATGTCTTCGGCCATAAGAATACTCTTGACAACCTTACCTCCTGCGATATTCATATAATAACCTTTCTTTACTCCATTTACCATTGCTCCAAGATTTCCTGGAGCATTTTTGCCGGCAAGAAGTGAAGGTCGAAGTATACCAAGTTTTACATTATGCTTCTTACACCATTCTGATAGAAATTTTTCTGCCATGATCTTACTTTTAGCATATGGTGTTTCACCCTTCAATGGATGTTCTTCCGTTACAAGCTCTCCAAACTCACACCCATAAACGGCAACTGTACTGATGAAAATTAATGCTTTAGGAGCGCCAACCTTCTCTAATGCAGAACATAGATTCTTTGTACCTTGATAATTTACATCAAAAAACACCTGTTTCGCAACCTCAGTCTTAGGCATTGAATGTGCCTTTCCACAAGCATGAAGCACTACGTCATAATGCATTGGGAGAGAAGGCTCTTCTTTTGCTAAATTTGCTTTTATTTCATCATCTGGAGTTATACCACAAGTAGTCACTTCGTACATTTTATCAAGGATTGGACGAGCATTGTGACCAAGAAATCCAGTACCACCAGTAAATAAAAGTTTTTCCATTTATAATTTAAACAAATTATGTTCGTTAATATACATCTCCTGAACTTCAGCCATCTTAAGATTCTCATTCACAGAAATCTTACTAAAATGATAACCATTAGCAAGAATTGATGCAACAAAGTCTTTTATCTCGTATCTCAGACCTTCACCAACGAATGGATAGAAATACTTTTTATTTTGATTCTGATCTTCATAACGTACCTCAAAATAATCGGTCTTCCACCACGGTGCGGGTACATATACATATCCTTTAGTACCAGCAATTGTCATATCACCTTCTGTCTTAACCCCAAGCCCAACCTGAAATGAAGCAACAGCATGATCATAGCGGAATACTGCTTTAGTAAACATATCAACACCATTTTTCATCTTAGAATAGAAATTGATATTTCTAAAGTCAGTACCCAAGAATTTGAAAATTGGAAGAAGAGGAAAACAAGCATTTTCACTCATACTACCACCAAATCGACTACTGTCAAGTTTCTCTGACTTTTCATCTGTCAATGTAGTGACAGAAGCGTTTACCTCCACAATATCACCAATAACCTGAGACTTAAGCAAAGAGAAAAGGTGGCCGAATGCAGGTGTATATGCAGTCTTCAAAGCGACCATCAAAACAAGGTCATTATCCTCTACCAACTTATAGAGTTTTTCCGCTTGTGCTTTTGAGAAAACTAATGGCGTTTCGCAAAGAACATGCTTTCCTGCTTCCAAAGCAGATTTTGCATAATCATAATGAGTGTAATGAGGTGATGCAATATATACTGCATTACAATGACCGTACAACTCTTCTAAACTTTGAGCTTTTACAGGAATATCGAATTTCTCACAAAAGGAGCTACATTCATCCATATTAGGGTTATAGGCAGCAGTGATATTAGCGCTATTTACATTGTTGGATTCAGGAACAAATCTAGATGCTATACTACCAGTACCAATCACGCCAATATTAACTGTTGGACGTTCTTGGCGAAGTTGAGTAGAAGATATTCCTTGCGTTCTAGGCAAATAAACCACCTCACAGAATTCATTCAGATAATCAAAATATCCTTTCCAGTCGGAGCCAATTGCAAAAACATCAACTCCATACTTCTGGATATCATCAATTTTCTGACCTCTATATTCCTCTATGACTATCTGATCGGCAAGACCTGTAGCCTTTACCGCTTCAATTCGCTCCATTACGTTGTTGCAAGTATTCATCTTACCTCTCTCTAAATCAAAGTTATCTGTAGTGACTCCTACTATTAAGTAGTCACCCAAATCCTTTGCTCTCTTCAAGAGATTGTAATGACCTTGATGGAACAAATCGTATGTTCCGTAAGTTATTACTTTTTTCATCTGCCTAATATCAATCTATTTCTAGATAAATTTCTTTTCTCTCAAATCCAAGAATGCTGCAATCAGCTTATCGTAATCCTCTTTCTGAAGATAGCCTATATGTCCAACACGGAAGATTGTATCTTTCATTTCGCCACCATTAGGGCAAATCCACATTCCATATTCATCCTTGATCTTCAAGAAAATCTCGTATGCTGATTGTGTAGTAGGATGAAGAGGAGTTACTGCATTCGAGAGGTTTTCGGAGACAATCTCAAAAGGCAAATTATATTCAACCAACTTATCACGGAAGTATTTAGCCAAATCAGCACAACGAGCTATTTCAGCTTCAGCACCACCCATTGCATCAATTTCCTTCAACCGAACATTGATCTGACGAAGGATGGCAACTGCGGGTGTCCAAGGAGTTTGTCCACGCTCCATATTCTTAAGCGCAAGTTTCAAGTCAAGATACTGACAAAGGCAATGATTTTCCTCCACTCTCTTCAATGCATCAGGTGCAAGGATCATGACTGCAATACCAGGTGCACATGCAAGTGCTTTCTGAGATCCTGTAATCATAATACCAGTATTTGATGCCTTCATATCGAATGGATCAGTAAGGAAGGTACTTATTGTATCAACAATAAGGAAGAGATTATTGCGCTTACAGAAATCAGATACAAGATTCATATCAAAATGAACACCTGTAGATGTTTCATGTTTCTGCATCAAGAAAGTAGTATAACCCCTGCCCTCAAATGGAGTAAGATGCTCTGGTTTCAAAGCCTTACCATGTTCCAATTTAATCTCGCCAAATGGAATACCATGGAGAGATAGCAATTCAACAAATCGCTGACCGAAACTACCACCATTAATTACAAGAACTTTATCGTTTTTATTGAGACAGTTCATGATGGCAGTTTCCATACCACCACTACCAGAACATGTCATGAATACTACACGGCTATCATTTGTAGCATGAGCGAATTTCTTAACCAAACGTTCATTCTCTAACATTGTCTCAGAGAACTCAGCAGTCCTGAAATATGGTACTTGCTCCGCACCAATAGCTCGTACAGCATCAGAAGACTGCACTGGACCTACTGTAAAATTTATCATTATCTTAATTTTTATTTCTTAAACATTTTCTCTACACACATCTCTGTAGCATGGCCACCGAGATAAGTGAATTTATTCTTGACCATATTCCTAGTCTTCTCACATTCTTTTTTATAATCCATAGTCAAAATGTGGTCAATTACCTTGTCTTCTGTATCAAGAATTCCGTTAGGCATTTCTTTAGCAAAGTCTATATAAAGACCACGTGTAGACTTATAATCGTCATAATCGTAAGCAAAACATATAACAGGTCGCTCTAAAATTGAATAATCTGCAATGCAGGCAGAGTAATCAGAAATTAAAATATCTGCAACCTTGAAGAGATCATTGATCACAGGATATGATGTATAATCCAAACAAAAATCATCAAACTCTACTCCAAGAAGTTTTGTGGTGTATGCATGGGTTCTGAAAAGAAGTACGAAATCATCTTTAAGTTTGTCTTCCCACTTTTTCAGATCCATTGGTGGCTTAATTGCATATGAAGCCCCTTTATCATAACTGTCACGCCAAGTTGGGGCATACATAATTATCTTCTTATCTAATGGTAAACCAAGTTTTTTCTTTATAGCAATAACCTCATCATTTGTTACATGATATAATCCATCATTTCTAGGAAGGCCAGAAGGGATCAGAGCTTCTTCTCTGACATTAAAATCTCGCTTGAAAATTTCCTTTTGATAATCGCTTTCATAGCAATAAATATCGATATTGCTAAAGTCATAGTCTTTTCGACCGCCAGCAGCATTACCTATGCAGTTAAAAGCTACACCATGCCATGTATTCAAATAAATGCAATCTTTCCTTTTATAGTGGAGACTACGCTCAATATTTACACATGTTATCCAGTACTTAGCCATCAAGGTATACTTAAAATACTCAGGGGAATCTGCTTTTATTTTGATTGCAGGTCCAGGTATTTCCACATGTTTTGGATCTTCTAACGCCCATACATACTTGTAATCTTTATACTCGGAATGAGCAATCATGTATTCATAAATAGCACGAGGACTATCATTATACTTTCTGGTATGACCACTAAAGATAATCATCTTATCATCCATAGGAACAAAGCACCCCCATACTCTCATGAAAGTACTCATAGTGTTTCTAAAGGTCTTATTTATGAAATAATTGTGTTTTAGAGCATAATCCAAACGAGCTCTGAAACCATGCATTTGAGTTTCTGCCATCTCTAATTAACTGTTTTTTTTCCTAAAGATCTATATAACTTATCATATAGTGTGGTATTTACTGTTCTAGAATAATACGCTTTACCATATGGTTGTGCATTATTAGCAAAATGATCAATCAAAGTACGATCATTATATAATCTAAGTATTGCCGAAGTAACCGCATCAGCATCTAGATTTGAAGCAGATAAACCCATATCTTCACGCTCAAACATTTTATAATAGTCAGACCATTCATCCACAGAATTAACTATAACTCTTCTGCAAGACATGAGTAAACCAGCTTTACTTGGAACAGAGTTGCCAATAATATCTCGTTTTAAGGGGATAAAACAAATTGAGCATGCGCTATATACATGAGGTACCATTGGCTGTGGTTCTAATGGATAGAATACAATATTATTAAGTCCCTTATCCTTTGCTTCGGATATAAACTGATCATATTGACTACCAAACCCTATCATCTGAAATACAATATCTTTATATGAGTATAATTTTTCAGCAACTTTGAGTACCATTTGATAATCAAAAACAAATCCCATAGTTCCAGCATATTGAACATAGAAAATGTCTTTTTTCATATCGTATTTCTTCACAAATTTATTCTCCTCCCATGGTATCTCCTTTAC
>OGPT01001484.1_pt1 | contig 21384 bp, 20 predicted proteins | sample 1552951 | NCBI WGS metagenome assembly OGPT01 (sample SAMEA2580224, study PRJEB22360) | human gut metagenome | biome: human gut; feature: human-associated habitat; material: faeces | place: Denmark | collected 2008/2010
GCTTTGAGCTGATTGAAGCACAGATGAGAAGTGCTGAGGGCGTAACAGAGGACTTGAAAGCACAGAATCCTATGGAATGGGTTCGCAGGGCAAATAATATCAGGAATCGTGCACAGGAAATTGTATTGAACGAATTGGTGTATGTATAGGAGGGCAAATGAGATACAGGATTGAGAAAGAGCAGGTGGGAATCTATGAAAATGACAAAAGAAATTGAAGAATTTTTAAATCTGGCAATAACAGAACACATGGGAAAGGCATATACGGACTGGAAATTAAAACAGCAAACAGATACAGAACCAGATAAAGTCGAGGAAGAATATGAAAAAGTAATAGTTTCACTTTCGCCGGAGCAGGAAGAAGCGATTACGAAATATTGTGATGCTATATTCAACAGTGGAGCAGATACAGAGGAATTCTTTTATCGACTGGGATTAAAAGATGGGATGAAGTTGAAAAAGTGCATGAAACAGATCCTTAAAGCATTGTCCTGAATAAGAGAGTAGTTTAGAGTGAAAAAGTTCAGAGAAGACATGGGGAGCTGTCTTTCTTTTGGGGAAGACAGCTTTTCACCTATCAGAGACTATGCAGGAGGAAACAAGGATGGGAAATATATTTGGATATATACGTGTCAGTAGTCGGGATCAAAACGAAGATCGGCAATTGATTGCATTGAAGGAGTTGGCTATCCCAGAAAAGAATATTTTTATTGATAAACAGTCTGGAAAAGACTTCAAGCGCCCACAATACAGAAAAATGATTCGACGTGTCCGGAAAGATGATCTTCTTTATATAAAAAGTATTGATAGGTTGGGAAGAAACTACGAAGAGATTTTAGAACAATGGAGAATCCTTACAAAAGAAAAGAAAGTTGATATTATTGTTTTGGATATGCCGTTATTGGATACAAGAAGAGGCAAAGATCTTATGGGGACATTTCTGAGTGATATTGTTTTACAGGTATTGTCTTTTGTAGCTGAAAATGAAAGAAGTAACATAAAACAGCGTCAGGCAGAAGGAATTGCTGTTGCCAAAGCCAAAGGTGTACGTTTTGGGCGTCCACCGAAGCCATTACCAAAAGATTTTCATAAGATATATAAGAAATGGAAAGATGGAAAAATATCAGGTGTAGTTGCTGCAAATGCTTGTAATATGCCGATTTCTACGTTTTTGTATAAGGCGAAGTCTTACGAGAATATTGAAAAATAAGAAAGAAGAGAGATTACAAAAAGGTGTACTTTTTTGCAATTTCTCTTCTTTTTTTACAAGTAAAATATTAAGCATATTATATAACGAAACATACAGATTTTCAATGTTTGAATATGAATTGTCTACAAAAATTACAAGCAATCCACATTGAATTATCCATTCAAAAAAGTACACTTTTTAAAAATTAATACTAAAGGAGGAGACAGAGTATGGACGAGGGATTGAAAAATTTAGTGACAAAAGCTGAACAAGGAGATGTAGATGCAATGGTTATGGTTGGTGATTGCTATAACAGAGGATTGCACACAGAAAAAGATGATCAAGAGGCACACCGATACTATAAAATGGCTGCAGACAAAGGACATGTACAGGCTAATTTAATGGTAGCAATAGATTTATTAAATGGAATTGGTACATCTAAAGATAAAAAAGCTGGAACGAAGTATTTGCAAATAGCAGCTGATGGAGGGGCTGCATTTGGACAATATTTATTAGCTTCTATGTATAAAATAGGAGAGATTGGTCTTTTTGGAAGAGAACAGAAGGCTATGAAATATTTTGAAATGGCGGCCAAACAGGGAGATGCAAAATCTCAGGTGGAATTGGCAGATATGATAATGTTGGCAAAGAAATCTAAATATACATTGGATGACATGGTTTTTTGGCTGGTTTGTGCATATCTGCATGGTAATCAAGCTGAAGAAGAGAGCAATGCGGCTTTGCAGAGAATTAATCATTTAATTAGCAATGGAATGCCAGGTGGAAAAGCATATGTAGAAAAAGTTTTGGATAATGTTAAACGGAATTATCAAGTATACCTCAAAAAACCATTTTAGCATAGTATATTTTTGATTAAAGGTGTTGTTGTCGGTGAAACAAAAATAATATTACAAAGGGGGAATATCAGGGGTAATTCCTTGAAAAATAACATGAAAATATCACAATTTATTATTGCCACAGAGCAGGATGATAATCCAAATACATATTTGCTATATAATACTCATACAACGGCATTTGTTGCAATGGAGAAAGAAAAATATAATAAAATCTTTATAGAAAAAGACTTTAAAGAGGATTGTGTACAACAACTTCATAAAATGGGATTTCTCATCGATGATGATTTCGATGAGTTGGCGGCATTAGAAGAATTGCGTATAAAAGGAATGAGTGATCCGGTTCAAAATGTAACGCTGCTTACTACAACAGAGTGTAATGCAAGGTGTTATTACTGTTTTGAAAATGGAATTAAACAATATCCAATGACAAAAAAAGTTGCAGACGCAACGATTCAATATATCATAAAAAATTATCCAGAACCACAATTTGCTATCAATTGGTTTGGTGGAGAGCCACTGATGAACTTTGAAATAATGAAGTATATAACAGAAGAGTTGAAAAAAGCTGGTTATGACTTAATAGCACACATAACAACAAATGGCTCTCTTTTAACGGAAGAAATGCTTGAGTATTTTCAAAAAGAATATTCAGATCTTTCATTTCAGATAACAATTGATGAAATTGGAGAAAAATATGGAAAAATAAAAAGATATGTCGACATTGATGCGAAAGATGCTTATAAGCGTGTAATCAATAATGTATGTATGTTATTGGATCATCATGTTACAACAAATGTTAGATTGAACTTTGCGGCAAGTAAAATAGAGAGAGCGAAGGAAATTTATATACAATTGAAAAAAGAATTTGAAGGACATGATAATTCTTCTTTATATATTTATTTTGCACCGCTTACCTTGGATAGTGATAATGAGATAATAAGCGATTTTCATGGGGATATGGAACATCCATTTCTTCAAGCTGTAAAAACGCAATTTAGTGAAGGATTTCCACTATATAAACCACGTTATGATGGAGATATGGGATTGATAGGTGCATTTGGATTAATGCCTAATGCATTTTCTTGTGGAATGACTACTAAAAATAGAATATCAATTGATGCGGATGGTACATTATATAAATGTCATCGTTTATCCGGAAAAAAAGAATTCGCATGTGGAACGGTATTTGATGGTATATCAGAAGATAATAGTATATATCGAATTTTTAGAAATACTACTATAGAGGACGAAGAATGTAAAAAATGCAATCTGCTACCAATTTGTCAGGGAGGATGTAAATCGCAGAGAATATTGTATGGAAATAAGCAAAAATGCCATCGAATTCGCCAAATACAAAAAGAACTTGTTAATCTTTATTATAAAGAAATGAGTAAAAAAATGTAAAGAAGGGAGGTGAAAATATGACAGTTATCAGAGAAGGATATTCAGAAGAAATGCTCAAAGTTGTATTTGAGCATGTAGCATCTGGTTCTTGCACTACATGCTGCGATACATGTTCCAATGATTAATATGGAGTAGGTCGATTATTGTTATTGGAAATGTATTAATAATTGAAGGGAGGGCGAGATATATGGCTGAGTTATTTCTTAACAGTGCAGAAAAAAACGAACTGACTGAGATGATTGAAAAGGCAGAAAAGAAATATGGCACTGAAGGATATAGTTTTGATCCTGGTTTTGCCACATATTCCTGTAGCTGTACAGCTCATAAAAAGTCTTGTGGTTGGGATTGATTTCTAACGCATACAAGTACATGTGAAACAGCGGGAGTTTAGCTATAGATTATGGTTAAATTCCCGCTGTATCTTATAGAGGAGGTTAAGCGTGGATAAAGATCAAAAAAAAATCATGCTTCTGTTAACGGAAGAATGTAATTTAAATTGTGTATATTGTTATGAACATTTTAAGAGTAAAAGAAAAATGAGTTTTGACACAGCGAGAAGTATTTTAGACAATTTTTACAGTTCTTCTAAACCAGGAGATACTGTTTTGATAGAGGTATTTGGTGGAGAACCATTTACTAATTTTGAACTTATAAAGCAAATCGATGATTATGTCATGACAATGTATGGAGATCGGAATACTTTTTTTGAAACCACAACGAATGGGACTCTTGTACATGGAGAAGTTCAGGAGTGGTTAAAAGAGAGAAAAGAACGATATATGGTATCATTAAGCCTTGATGGTACAGAGACTATGCAAAATAAGAATCGTCCTTTTTTATCTGGAAAAGGTAGTTATGAAAATATTGATATAGATTTTTTTGTTACTACATGGCCTGAATGTCAAGCAAAATTAACGATGTCAGAATATACCCTTCCTTCGCTTGCAGAGGGAATAATTAATCTATATAAATTGGGCTTTTTTGCAGATGCAACTCTTTCAACAGGTGTTGATTGGAATTATTCAAAGAATGAAGAACTTTTTGTAAGAGAGCTTGAAAAATTAGTTGATTATTATACAGATAATCCTGATATTAAGCTTTGTACAATGTTGGATTATGATTTAAGATTAGTATTTTCAAAGCTAAATAAAAAATTGCGATTCTGCGGAGCTGGAGAAATGACAGCGTGCTATGACATAGATGGAAATGTGTATCCATGTCAAGGATTTGCCCCGGTATCTATAGGCGAACAAGCAGAAAATTTTAAAAATTATGATGCATCTAAATTTGATCTTATAAAAGAAAATCCTTGTTATGATTGTAAATTCTTTTTTTTATGTGCAAATTGTTATAGTGCTAATTTGGTTACTACAGGGTGCTGTCACCTTGTGGATGTTAATCTTTGTTATTCATATAGATTATGCATTCTTGCGAGTGCTAAAATTCAATTTAGAAGGATAAAGAATAAAAAGACGGAACTGACAGAGGATGATAAATTAATTCTTAAGGCAATAAGCGTTATACAGGAAGAAATCTCTGATAATCAAAGCCGTTTGAATGGTGTTGTAGGACATGTATGTGATCAGTATAAAAGATGTAAATAATATACTCGAGAAGTATGAATTAGGAAACAGCGGAAAGGCTGTAGCTATTGAAATATTACAATATTATCAGGTAGATGAAAAAATATGTATAGTTATTTTGATAGAAACTATTCTTCATGTAAGATACGTTATGAAATTATTGTCTGATAAATGGATTTGTGTTGAAGAAGAAGAAAAACGCTCGGAATTTTCGGAACTTTTACGGGTTAATGGACTGCCTGTACCTCAAAAATATAAGGTGAAAAATAGATATATAGGATGTTTTTGTTTTGGGGAGGTAGAGTTTAAGGTTACAATAGAAGATTATTTTGGAGAGAATCTTAAAACAGTATCATTTGGAAACATAAAAACTCTTGGAAGATTACTGGCAGATATGCATAAAATATCAATAAACCATGAATATCATTTGAAAAAGGGCTCAACATATTGTGCATTATTTTCTGGAAGAGTAGGTATAGATAGAATATGGGGAGAAAACAAAAGTATTCTACTTGAAGCCAATTTATACAAAAAAGTCAAAGTTATTCATGAAATGTCAATTAATAAAATTAAAAATATGTGGACAGACTTGCCTATTTATGCAGTTCATGGAGATTTGGGATTACTAAGCAATGTAACTATTTATAATAATCAATATGGTATTATAGATTTTAATCTTTCAGGAGATGAAGTATTGTTAAATGATATGCTGATAACATGGTATAGTTCGGTATATTCATTTGACATTGCATTAATATTATCTTTGAAGGAACGAATTGAAAATAGAAAAATATTTTTTAGCTCGTATCTTAATAACCGAAATTTAAATACTAAAGAACAGGAATATTTATATGATATGGCATGTATTATAAATGGAGTTTATTTTAACCGTTTTGTAGCGTTATTAGTGAGTAAAGGATTTAAAAAGAGTGTAAAAAAAATGATTCCACATATTACTGCTAACTATTATTGTTTAGATTCGGATATAGACATTCAAAGTGAATTACAAGAGGAACTAAATGTATTATATTGAGGAATTATTGTCTGGAATGGAGGTTGAATTATTTGATTGCTTCAGATATGGTAATTAAGTTAGAACAGATATATAATAAATTATTAAACGATAATGGTATAGAGAAAGATATTTCGAATATCGATTCTTTGGGAATAAATGTATCTGAGTATCAAAATGATTTTCCATTCGAATTGAAAGTATATTATCAGCCGGAAGAGGATATAGAAAAAAAGGAGAATGATCCCGAACTTATTCAATTTGTGTTTGACAAAAAAATGGTAAAATACAGGTGTGTTGTAAAGGGGACTGAGTTACAAAGAAATTATGTTGTGCTTGACAATCAAACATATTTGAATATGAAGGGATTTTCTGAAAAAATTAAAAAAATATTTCCTGATTTACAAGAAGATATAGGTAAGATACCAGCATTAATACCAAAAAAAGAAAAAAAGTATTTGCCAATTCATATTTTGGGAGTTAAGAATAATAATAAATATGGAACGGCGATAAATATGGAATGGCTGTTGAGAGATTATTTAGATGATGAAAGAAAAATATATGTATATAATGATAGATATTATAAGGATTATATTTTAAATTTGGAATCCCCTCAATTTAGTGAATTGATTAATTTTATTCAAGAAGATTATGGCGATGCAATTAATTTGGGAAAGATGCATTTATGGCTTATGGCAATAGATTATTTCCCGGATTATAAAAGTAAATACAAAATTTATCTGAAAATGGATGAGTATAATTTATCTATTTTACGTCTTGTTAGAAAGTATTTTGGAAGTCAATATGGTTTTTCGTTATCTGATTCAATAGATGAATTTATAAAACGGCATTCAGAATTGAAATTATATGGATTTGCAATATGTGTAGATGATAAGGGGAAAAAATCAATCAATATGTATTTCGTTTCGAGAGAGGAATAGAAAATGCCAAGGTGGAAAAGAGAAGAGTATATGGATGCATTTGGTGCATGGAGAATGCCTGATGATGATTACATTGATTATTCAGGCTGTTGGAGAACGGTAGATGATTTTTATGTAGATGCATCTGGTGCATGGAGAGCACCCAATGACGATTATATTGATGAAAGCGGAGCGTGGAGAAGACCGAGCGATCAATATATAGATCATTCAGGAGGATGGAGAAATTAAACAATTGATGTTCTATAAAAAGAGGTTTGCTTTTTAAAGCTGATTTGTTATAATACAGTCGTGGCAACAAATTGGCAACAGAAAATCAGCGAGCCAAAATAATATATGCAACAGAAATGAAATAACGGCAAAAAAGATATAAAACTTAAACAAATATATTTAAGAATATCTTTGGATTTGCCGAGTTTGAATAGGGACGCTTAGTTTAGAGGTGTCTGAAACCTCAGAATTTATGCGGGTTTGCAGACTTTGCATTTAGTGGTTGTCGTCTTTTGCAACACTTTTGCAACACCTTCATTAAAAAAGAAATTTGCAACAGATGAAATAGTGTCGAATGGTATGCAGATAAAATAATATTTTTATATTAAGGCTTTTACCCGTTGGGGTGGAAGCCTTTTTGCATGTTTGAGATGTTTTCTATTTTAATATATCATTAAATCAAAAATAAGAAAGTGTGAGGTTGATGTTATGAGAGAACAGAAATACCATGTTTACCTAACAGCCGATGAACAGAGCAGAGTCATTCAGTCACTTATCCGACTAAAAAATGAACTTATCGAACAAGGCAAATACACTGACGCAGTGGATGATGTTCTTTGTAAAGTAGTATCAGCCAAGAAGAAGCGTAATTTTTTTGCCTAATTACATATGACCTAGAATACAAGAGACCGCCTACCCTGAAAGTGCAGACGGTCTTTCTAATGGGAATATTATCCTTACAAATTGAATTTACCAAATAACTTTTAATATTGCATGATCTGGTAATCCCTTTATTTTATTAGGTGTTTCTTTTTTTATATTTGAACCATACATTGGATTTGATATAAAACTCCAATCGTATACTACATCTACATGTGCTAAATTTATGTTTGTTATCATATGATCCAGTTGAACCTTGCTACCATTTGGTTGAACATATGACCACCAATCATCTTTTTTATACTTTGGGGTAAATAAATAATACTTATTACTTACATTCGGTAAAGTAGTGTTTTCATTTGTATTCCATCTATTTCCCCAAAATGCATTAAAATCCCCAATACAAATCACATCATGACTAATGTTGTTCAAATATTCATCTAATGCATCAAATTGATCTTTCGTAAATGCTTTTTTACCTTCTGTTTCTAAACGAACTTTAATTCGTGCTCCTATAATTGATAAAATCCTTTTGTTCCACTTAACTTGAATTTCATAAAAATCAGGTAAATTTGTTCCGGCTAATGCCTCACTTTTTATCACGGTATTTTTTTTGTAATCAAACGTATTCTTAAAATCAAACGTATCTTTCTTTAACGCAATCAAGATTCCATTTTCTTTTGTAGAGTTAGATATAAACCAATGATAATTCAATTCTTCAAGTTTTCCGATAAAATAATCTATTCCTGGAGAAACGACAAATTCCGTTAAAACAATACAATCTGGTCCACCTTTGGTTATCTCATCAACAATCCATCCATTTAGCCGGCGATTGCTATTACTTGGAATAGTTGCTGCCATTCCAATGTTCCACTCAAATATTTTCATAATAAGAACATAGTCCCTTCTGCAAATACCGATTTGTCTCTAGCTTTACCTCTTAATTATACACAGGATTTGAATCTTTTCAGTGCAAATATCAGTGGCGTGTCTTTTTCCACAAATGGGAATAAACTGACGGTATCTATGGAGAAAGCACCAAGCGATACCTTTACGATCACTGCCAGCAAGAAAAACTCTGTTCGCAGAGGTGTGGTTGTCTGGTCTGAGGGTAAACATGGCACAGGTTCCAGTGTGCAGGACGTTGTTTCCTATGCACAGGAAGTTGGCGATCCGGTTAGTGGCTATGTGAAGATGAAAGTCAGCTATGGCTCCTGCCAGATCGTCAAGACCAGTGAGGACGGAAAGGTGGACGGTATCAACTTCACGATTTCCGGTAATGGTATCAACCAGACCGTAACAACAGCGAATGGCGGTAAGTTCCAGCTTGATAATCTGATGCCGGGTGTCTATACCGTAACAGAGCAGTCCATCGACAAATATGTGCCACAGGAAACACACAGAGTTACTGTCGTTGCAGGACAGGTGGCAACTGTAAACTTTAATAACGTTCTGAAAAGGGGCGACCTTCAGGTTGTGAAATCCTCAGAAGATAACCTTGTTGAGGGTGTGAAATTCCATCTTTACGGTACTTCCCTTGCAGGCATTGCAGTTGATCAGTATGCAGTGACAGACGCAAACGGAGTAGCAACTTTCAAAGATGTGCTGATCAGTGGAACTGAACCGTATACCGTAGAAGAAGTAGATACAGAGGTACGCTATGTTGTACCGGAGAACCAGACAGCATCTATTCAGTGGAAGTCTGTGACAAAGCGTGATTTCAGCAACATTTTGAAGAAATTCACAGTGACAGTGACCAAAAGTGACAAGGAGGAAGGCACAGCACAGGGCGATGCTACACTTGCAGGTGCGGTTTATGGTATCTACAAAGGCGAAACACTGGTAGATAAGTATGTCACAGATGCTAATGGGCAGTTTACAACAAAAGAATATATCTGCGATACCGATTGGACGGTCAGAGAAATCACACCGTCTGAAGGATATTTGCTTGATAAGACTATTCACAAAGTTGGAGCAGACCCGAAACTCTATGAAGTAGAGCATAATCTGACTGCCAATGATGTAACTGAACAGGTTATGAAAGGGAATATCGCTATCATCAAGCATACTGATGACGGAGAAACCAAAATTGAAACACCGGAAAAGGGTGCAGAGTTTGAAGTTTATCTGAAATCTTCCGGAAGTTATGATGCAGCCGAAGAAGATGAGAGAGATACGCTTGTATGCGATGAGAATGGATTTGCTCAGTCAAAAGATATGCCATATGGTGTTTATATCGTTCATCAGACAAAAAGCTGGGAAGGTAGAGAACTGATGAGTGATTTTGATGTGTTCATTTCTAAAGATGGACAGACCTATCGTTACCTCGTCAACAATGCCAATTTTGAAAGCTTTATCAAAGTGGTCAAAAAGGATGCTGAAACAGGAAAAACCATTCCGTATGCAGGTGCAGGATTTCAGATTTACGATCCGTCAGGAAATAAAGTAACTATGACATTCACTTATCCGGCACCGACAACCATCGACACCTTCTATACAGACGCAGATGGTCAACTTGTAACACCGGAGAAACTGGAGTATGGCAAGGGATATTCGCTTGTTGAGGTTCAGGCTCCTTATGGCTATGTGCTTGACAGTACACCGGTATCATTCGATGTGACAGAAGAAAACGCAACACAGGAGGGCACGATTAAATTGGTTAAGGTTGAGAAGCCGAACATGGCTCAGAAGGGTACGATTTCTGTGGAAAAAACAGGGGAGGTATTCTTTGGCGTGAATGTATCTGGCGAGGAAGGCAAAGATGTGATCTATCAGCCGGTATACAAAATAAAAGGTCTTACAGGAGCAACCTATGAAATCACAGCAGATGAAGATGTGGTAACACCGGATGGAACACTCCGCTACCACAAGGGCGATGTTGTGGATACGATCACAACAGATGAAGATGGCACTGCAAAGAGCAAGGAACTTTATCTGGGTAAATATACCGTAAATGGACGCTGGTAGAAAAACGTATCGGGGAACTGATACGGATGGACAGATACTTAAATCCAAAGGAAAAAGAGCGTTATCCTAAGTGGCTTGAAGAACAGGAAGCCAGACGGGCAGAATTGGAGGAGAAAAGAAAGAATCGTCAAATCCTTTCGACTGCTCCAAAGGAAACACTGGAACAGGAGGCAGAGGAGGTTTCAGCAGAACATTATGAGTATCATCTTGGCGATACTGTGTATATTGGAGCTTCTGAATATGAAATCTTATCTTTTGATGATGAGAGAGTCATGCTGTATGATACGGAAATGCCATTGTTTAATAAGGAATTTAACCGTACAGAATTTGATGAGAAAGTTCGGGAAAATCCGATGAATGACCATCTGAAAGTGCCAGATCAGAATACGGTGCCATTAGAAATGTTGGCACAGGCAAAGGAAATCATCAATGAGTTTTGTCAGCATGAGTATGGCTCAAATGCAGATTTTAGCAACCCGAAAGAAGTTGGTGTTGCGTTTACGACGATCACAGATGATGAGATACCGATACAGGTAAATGCCAATCTTGTAGATTTTAGTATAGACCAATATCTTGATGGAAAGTTGATTGAAAGTACAAGATATAGCTCGTTGGAGGATATGATTGAATCTGCACTTGTATATCTGGACTTTGATGATCTGACTTCCATTACGGATAAACAGCTTGAGAGGGTGTTGGAATCTAAAACACCGAGGGAAGCAGCACAGTTTGATGGCTTACCGGACTTAGCGACAAGGCTTACGCTGTTTATGAAAGATTATGATTATTTTGGATATCAGGATAACGTAGAAGTCAATGATACGGATGAGGAAGTCATCGAAAATACAAGAGATTTACTCCAAAGTCCGGATGAGGTAAGTAACATTCTTGATTACTTAAAGGATATAGACAGAGAAGAAGTTACAGCCGAGCAGGAAAAAGAATTAGAGGGACTGATCAATGAACTCAGTGCCATGACGGTTGAACCGGAACCAATCAAACCACAGTGGGAGAAAAAAAGGAGCAAAGTCAGAAGCTTTGACTTGCACCCAGATATTCCGCTTGCGGAGAGAAATACGTTTGATCTTAGAAATCATCCGGTCGAACCAGCCGGAAAAAAGGAACGCTTTCACAGAAATATGGAAGCAATCAGGGTGCTAAAAGAGTGTGAAGCTGAGAACCGCTTTGCCACACCTGCCGAACAGATTATCTTGTCGAAATATGTTGGTTGGGGTGGTTTGTCCGAAGCATTTGATGAGCGTAATTCAGCGTGGGCAGATGAGTTTTTAGAACTTCGCATGGCACTTTCGTCAGAAGAATATGCTGCAGCAAGGGAAAGCACACTGACAGCTTTTTATACACCATCCGAAGTGACAACTGCCATCTATAAGGCAATGGAGCAGATGGGATTTAAGGAAGGAAATCTGTTGGAACCGTCCTGCGGTATTGGTAACTTTATTGGTATGTTGCCTGAGTCAATGGCAAACACAAAGATTTATGGTGTTGAGTTAGATACGATTTCGGCAGGAATAGCACAGCAGTTATATCAGAAATCTTCCATCGCAGCACAAGGATTTGAGGAAGTTAATGTACCGGACAGCTTCTTTGATGGTGTTGTCGGAAATGTACCTTTTGGAGATTTTAAGGTGCTTGATAAGCGATATGATAAATATAACTTCCTGATCCACGATTATTTTTTCGCCAAATCTTTGGATAAATTACGTCCAGGTGGTGTGATGGCTCTTGTGACTAGCAAGGGTACAATGGATAAAACAAACTCATCGGTCAGAAAATATATTGCACAGAGAGCGGACCTTTTGGGAGCAATCAGGCTTCCCAATAATACGTTTAAAGATAATGCCGGAACAGAAGTTGTATCGGATATATTGTTCCTGCAAAAGCGGGACAGGCTCATTGATATTGAGCCAGACTGGGTGCAGCTTCGTACAAATGATGACGGTTTTACGATGAACGCATACTTTGTGCAGCACCCCGAAATGATACTCGGAGAGATGAAAATGGTCAGTGGTCGCTTCGGAGAAGAAGCAACCTGCTTACCATTTGAAAATGCTGACCTGTCAGAGCTTTTATCTGAAGCAGTGGCAAATATCCATGGAGAGGTCAGAGATTATGAAGTTGAGGACGAACTGGAGGAAGAAGATAAATCTATTCCTGCCAACCCAGAGGTAAGGAACTTTTCTTATACGGTGGTGGAAGATAATATTTATTTTCGGGAAAATTCACGTATGAATCCGGTGGAAGTATCGGCAACCGCAGAAAACCGTATCAAAGGATTGATTGCAGTTCGTGATTGTGTCCGTAACCTGATCGAATTGCAGACAGAGGATTACCCGGATGAAGATATTCGGGCAGAACAGGTCAGACTTAATACACTTTATGATAATTATACAAAGAAATATGGGCTGATCAACAGCAGGGCAAATATCTCTGCTTTTAGTGATGACAGTTCCTTTGCACTGCTATCTGCGTTGGAAGTGCTCAATGAAAATGGAGAGTTGGAACGTAAGGCGGATATGTTCTTTAAGCGGACGATCCAGCCACACAAACCAGTGACGAAGGTGGACACTGCCAGTGAAGCACTTGCTGTTTCTATGGGAGAGAAAGCCGGAATCGACATGGAATATATGCAGGAACTCTCAGGAAAATCAGAAGAAACGCTGTATCAGGATTTGAAAGGTGTGATCTTTTTTAATCCGCATTATGGCTATGGAAATATTACAGAGCCGAAGTATTTGATGGCGGATGAGTATCTTTCGGGCAATGTCCGGGAGAAACTGGCACTAGCAAAGAGAACCGCCATGCTTTATCCGGAAGATTATAAAATCAATGTAGAAGCATTGGAAAAGGTACAGCCGAAAGACTTGACTGCCAGTGAAATATCTGTAAGACTTGGAGCAACATGGGTACCTCCAGAAATCTATCAGCAGTTTATGTTTGAGTTTTTAAATACACCGAATTATGCTCAGTGGAGGATTAAAGTCCACTACTCCCCTTACACCGGAGGTTGGAATATCGAGGAGAAATCTTATGACCGGGGCAATGTGAAAGCAAACAGCACCTATGGTACAGGGCGTATCAATGCGTATAAGATTATCGAGGAAACATTGAACCTGAAAGATGTCCGTATCTTTGATTATATTGAAGATGATGAGGGCAAAAGGAAGGCGGTTCTAAATAAAAAAGAGACAGCCATCGCACAGGCAAAGCAGGAATTGATCAAGCAGGGATTTCAGGATTGGGTATGGGCGGACCCAGAACGTAGGGAGAAACTTACAAGGCTGTACAATGAAAAGTTCAACAGTATCCGACCGAGAGAATATGACGGAAGCCATATCATTTTCAGTGGCATGAATCCAGAAATTACACTCAGGGAGCATCAGAGAAATGCAGTCGCACACATTTTATACGGAGGGAATACGCTGCTTGCACACGCAGTTGGGGCGGGAAAAACCTTTGAAATGGTGGCAGCTTCGCAGGAACTGAAAAGACTCGGACTTTGCAATAAATCTTTGTTTGTGGTACCCAACCATCTGACGGAACAGTGGGCGGCAGAGTATTTACAGCTCTATCCGTCAGCGAATATCCTTGTAGCCACTAAGAAAGATTTTGAAACCAAGAACCGAAAAAGGTTCTGTGGTCGTATCGCAACAGGCGACTATGATGCAGTTATTATCGGTCATAGTCAGTTCGAGAAGATACCAATGTCGATCGAGCGACAGAGGGCAATTCTGGAACAGCAGATTGAAGAACTGACGAGGGGGATTGCCGAATTAAAAGCGAACAGGGGAGAAAGGTTTTCAATCAAACAGCTTGAAAGGTCAAAAAAATCAGTCACGCAGAAACTCGCAAAACTGAATGACCAGAGCAGAAAGGATGACGTTGTTACCTTTGAAGAATTAGGTGTAGACAGATTGTTTATTGATGAAAGTCATTATTACAAGAACCTTTTTCTCTATACAAAAATGAGAAATGTGGGTGGAATCGCTCAGACAGAAGCACAGAAATCTTCTGATCTATTTATGAAATGCCGCTATCTTGATGAGATTACCGGCGGAAGGGGAACGGTGTTTGCAACAGGAACACCAATTTCTAACAGTATGGTGGAGCTTTATACGATACAGAGGTATTTGCAGTATCATTCTCTTGTGAAAAATAACTTGCAGCACTTTGACGCATGGGCTTCGACCTTTGGAGAAACGGTCACAGCGATTGAACTGACACCTGAAGGTTCCGGCTACCGGGCAAAGACACGATTTGCAAAGTTTTATAACCTGCCGGAACTGATGTCGATGTTTAAGGAAGTGGCAGACATTAAAACAGTAGATATGTTAAAGCTTCCAGTACCGGAAGCAGAGTATCACAATGTATCGGTGGAACCTTCAGAAATGCAGAAAGATATGGTTGCTTCACTTGCGGAGCGTGCAGAGAAAGTCCGGGGTGGAGGAGTGGACGCAAGTGTGGATAACATGCTGAAAATTACGAATGATGGTCGAAAACTTGCTTTAGATCAGCGAATGTTGAACGAAATGCTGCCGGATTTTGATGGCAGTAAAATCAATGCTTGTGTGGAGAATGTCTTCCGAATCTGGGAAGAAACCAAAGATAAGAAATCGGCACAGCTTGTTTTCTGCGACCTTTCCACACCAAAGAATGACGGAACCTTTTCTGTCTATAACGACATTCGAAAGAAGCTGATCGAGCGAGGTGTCCCGGAGAGTGAGGTCCGATTTATCCATGAAGCAGATACGGATATGAAGAAGAAAGAACTCTTTCAGAAAGTCCGAAAAGGAGAAGTCCGAGTGCTGATGGGTTCCACACAGAAGATGGGAGCTGGTACGAATGTGCAGGACAAACTTATCGCACTTCACGATGTGGATTGTCCGTGGCGACCGTCAGACTTAGAGCAGCGTTCTGGTCGTATTATCCGTCAGGGAAATTCTAATCCCAAGGTAGAAATCTACCGGTATGTGACAAAGCAGACCTTTGACGCATACCTCTATCAGCTTGTGGAGGGCAAACAGAAATTTGCAAGCCAGATCATGACGAGCAAATCACCGGTCCGATTCGCAGAGGATATAGACGAAACAGCACTGTCTTATGCTGAAATTAAAATGCTTGCAACCGGAAATCCCTATATTAAAGAAAAGATGGATCTGGACATTCAGGTACAGAAATTAAAACTTTTAAAATCCAATTTCTTATCTGAAAAATACAGCCTTGAGGACAAGATAATTAAATACTATCCGCAGCGTATCACATCACTGGAAAACCGAATTGCCGGTCTGGAAAAAGATGTGGAAACTGCAAAACAGCACCCGAAACCTATGGATGACCGCTTTGTCGGTATGGAGGTTCAGGGTGCTTTTTATTCGGAAAAATCAGATGCAGGAAAGGCGATCATTGAAGCCTGCAAGCAGATGAGCAGTCCTGATGCAATCCCTCTCGGCAAGTACCGTGGATTTGATCTGGAACTTTTCTTTGACTCAGGCAAGCGTACTTACTGTGTGACAGTTAAGGGAGAAACCAGTCGGAGTGTTGATCTGGGAGATGATGTTCATGGCAACATTACCCGTATTGACAATGGTGTGGAGCGTTTTAATGAAAGTCTGGAAGTAGCGAGAAGCAGCCTTGAGGATACGAAGAATCAGTTAGAAACCGCACAGAAAGAAGTGGCAAAGCCATTTGTGCAGGAAGAAGAATTGAAGGTAAAACTGGCTCGACTGGATGAGTTAAATATTCTGCTCAACATGGATAAAAAAGAAAATGAGATTGTCGGAGGGGAGCCTGATGAGGGCGAAGCTTCTGATAAGAGAAACATAAAATCTTATGAACGGTAAGGAGGAACTGCAATGGATACCGATTATAACAAACTGCTTTATGAAAAAATGCAGGCAGAAAATGAAACATTCAAGGACTGGCTTCTTAGCCAGGAACCGTCGGAAATTTTGAATCATGCCTATGAGTATACGATATATCAGGACATGATGCTGTGCATGGAAGATATGGAACTGTCGCCAAAACAGGCGAAGGCAATGTATCTGTCGCCAAGTCCTTTGCGTGACGCACTTTCCGATTTTGATAAAAGGGAAACGGACCACATGGAAAATCTGCGTGACAGTCTTGAAGCGACTGCAAATAAGAGTGTGCGAGTCCAGAAGGAAAAGTCAGAGCGGGAAAGCAGGTGATCGCAGTGCCATATATTGCACCGGAAGTCGTAACCGAAGCAAAACGGATGGACTTGCTGACGTATCTTCGCACCTATGAACCGGGGCAGCTTGTCAGAGTCAGTGGCAATACCTATTGCACAAGGGAACATGACAGTTTGAAGATTTCCAACGGGAAATGGATGTGCAATCGTAACGGAATCCCAGAAAGCAGTGGAGAAGCGAGAAGCCTTGGAAAAAGAGAAACCAGCAAAATCTAAAAATGAGATTATTACGGAGGAGGCTGTACGAAAACCACTACAGAAAGAGGAAAATGCACAGGCAAACCCCTCCGTCGCCAAAACGGACAAAAACCCTCCGTTAAGGCAAAACTCAGAGCCGGAAGATATGCGAACTGATAAGGGTGTCGCTGTGAATGAGCAGAAGAAACCGTCGGTTAAAGAGAAGCTTGACCGTTACAAAGCTCAGGCAAAACAGGAAAAAGAAGCAGATCGCAAGGAACCGGAAGTTACTCAGACAAAGCGTAAATCTGCACCAAAGCAGACGGTACACAAACAGCCGAAATCAAAGCGGAAGAAATCGAAAGAGAGGTAAGGAACATGACGAATGATTTTAAACCTGCAAAAGCAGGCGGGCAGGCTCCAAGACTTTCCAAAGAGGAGTATGCACAGAAAAAAAGAGCAGAGAAAGAAGCGGTCTATCAGATGGCTGATGAATCAGCAAGGGAGAGCGTTTCGGACCCGGAAAAGTTCAAGTCGTTTCTGGATACGCAGAGCAGGCTTGACAGATACTCGGCAGTTAATGCACTGCTCATTTACAAACAGTATCCGCAGGCAGTCCAGCTTAAAGATTTTGATGACTGGAGCAAAGATAATATCAAAATCTTAAAAGGCGCAAAGAGTATTTCTATTCTTGAACCGGTGGAATATGTCAAAAGAGATGGTACAACTGGCATTTCATACAATGTGAAAAAGGTATTTGATATTTCACAGACCAATGGAAAACGACCGCCTGCACCGACAGTCAATCGTGATCCAAAGCAGCTTATTACGACACTGCTTGACTCATCGCCAGTTAATGTGGAAGCGACCAATGAATTACCCTATCCGAATATGGCAGCCTTCTATAACAATGAGGAACAGACCTTGTACGTAAAGCGTGATGTGGGAGACAGTGTTGCAGTCGCTCAGTGCGTAGCACAGGAACTGGGGCACGCACAGCTTTCCATCAACAGTGATACTTACAGTCGTTCTGATATGGGATTTCAGGCAGTGTGCATCGGTTATATGCTCTGTAAGAAATATGGTATTGATACACAGAATTTTGCGATCAATCGTATTCCAGAAAAACTTGCAGCAAATGGTTGCAGAGCTTACGGATATGAATCGGAATCTGATGATGTCCATTGACATTGTGCCTGTGCCAACAGATGAAGCGGTAAGAGAAGCAGAGAACCGACTGCTCGGTGTGGAAACAAATATCACAAATTGCCAGAGAAAGCAGAATCAGAACAATAACTTTTCTGCGACCGTTCCTTATGATATGGAACAGCAGAAAAAAGAAATGAAGGAGTTCCTTGACGACCTGACAACTCGTGACCAGAGAATGATGTTCGCAGTGCTTACGATGGTGCATACAGCAGATACGAAAGAGCAGCTTGATAACGATACAGAAGCACTGCTTACGACAGCAAGAAAACATCTGTGTCAGTTTGCGGTGCTGAAGTATCAGCAGATGGATGGTCTGAATACAGTTATGCCTTATGGCACAAGAAAGATTGACTCTTTCAGAACACTTACTACAGAGAGCCTTGCAGTATTCATGCCTTTTAGAGTTCAGGATATTTACGATGAGAACGGTATTTATTATGGGCAGAATGTCATCAGCAAAAATATGATTATTGCTGACCGTAAGCAGCTTCTGAATGGTAATTCCTTTATCCTCGGTGTATCCGGTGGTGGTAAGTCGTTTGCAGCAAAGGGAGAGATTGAGAACATCATTCTTTCTTCTGATGCGGATGTGATTATCATTGATCCGGAGCGAGAGTATTCCCATCTTGTGAATGCCCTCGGAGGAGAGATTATCAATATTTCTGCAACGTCTCCGAACCATATCAATGCCATGGATATGAACAAGGATTATGGCGATGGAGCAAACCCGGTTATCTTAAAATCTGAGTTTATCATGTCCCTTTGCGAACAGCTTATCGGTGGCACGAACCTCGGAGCAAAGCAGAAGTCTATCATCGACCGTTGTACGGCAAGTGTTTACCGAGACTATCAGCAGAGAGGATATACCGGTACTGTTCCTACCTTGCAGGATTTTCGTGCGGAGCTTTTGAAACAGGACGAGCCGGAAGCAAAGGAAATCGCCCTTGCTATCGAGCTGTTTACTCACGGTTCTTTGAATACCTTTGCAAAGCCAACCAATGTTGATACGGATAACCGACTTATCTGTTATGACATTCTTGACCTCGGCAAGCAGCTTATGCCTATCGGTATGCTTGTCGTCCTCGACTCTATTCTGAACCGTATTACACAGAACCGTGCTAAAGGTAAGCAGACCTTTATCTTCATTGATGAAATCTACCTCCTGTTCCAGCACGAGTATTCTGCAAACTTCCTGTTTACGCTTTGGAAGCGTGTAAGAAAGTACGGCGCTTATGCCACCGGCATTACACAGAATGTGGACGACCTTTTGCAGAGCCATACAGCGAGAACTATGCTTGCAAACAGCGAGTTTTTGATTATGCTCAATCAGGCGTCAACCGACAGAATTGAGCTTGCAAAGCTCCTTAACATTTCTGACCTCCAGCTTTCGTATATCACGAATGTTGACGCAGGACACGGATTGATTAAGGTCGGCAGTTCGCTTGTGCCGTTTGCAAATAAGTTCCCGAAGAATACGAAGCTGTATAAGCTGATGACAACCAAACCGGGCGAGGGTGCATAACCCTTGCCCTATTCTGTAAATGAGAAAGGAAACACCTATGAAAAACAAAATCTATATTGCCATAATCTGTGCTTTCAGCATTGTATTTGCCGTCAGTTCAGGTTTTCTCATCAAGCACTATTGCGACTCTGCAAAGCAGGCTGAGATGTACGACAATCTGATTGAGGTTGTGGAGACCGAGCCTGAAGAAACCACAGAGCTGATGAACTACTCCGAAGAAAAGACCTTTATCCCGGAGTATCAGGAGCTTTATCTGCAAAATAACGATATGGTCGGCTGGATTAAGGTTGAGGACACAAAAATCAATTATCCCGTTATGCAGTCAAAGGACAACCCGAACTTCTATCTGAAGCACGGCTTTGATAAGGCATACACCGACTACGGCTGTCCTTATGTTCAGGAAAACTGCGATATGGAACTGCCAAGCGACAATATCATTATCTACGGTCATCATATGAACGACGGCTCTATGTTCGCCGGTCTTATGAAATTCAAGGACAAGAGCTTTTGGGAAAAGCACAAAACAGTATCCTTTGATACGCTGACCGATAGACAGACCTATGAAGTAATTGCCGTGTTCAAAACCGTAGTATATACGGATAGTCCCGACAGCTTCAAATATTATCAGTTCGTCAATGCGGACACCGCCGAGGATTTCACTGCCTATGTTGAGAAGTGCAAGAAACTGTCGCTTTACGAAACCGGCATAACCGCCGAATACGGCGACAAGCTCCTGACCCTTTCCACCTGTGAGTATTCCCGGACAAACGGCAGACTTGTTGTAGTGGCGAAGCTAATAAACGAATAATACAACAGGTAGTTCAGCCTGCATAGGAAGGAGGGATTGTATGGCTGATATTAAAACGAAAGACAATGCAAAAGGTACGATACGAACAATAGATAAGGCTGCCGTCGCAACCCAACGAATGAAGCAGGCGTATATCGCAACAAAAGAAAAGGCGGAGCGGTCGGTAAATGCCAACAGCAGTTCTGCCGAGGAATACGCTTCCGATAAACTGGAAAGCGGTATTGACGAGGTGTTTCACGATGGTGCCTATGCGTTTGACAAGGCGGGACGAAAGGGACTTGAAACCACAAAAGAGAATATCCGCACCGCAAAGGACGGTATTCAGCGTTTCAAGCAGCAGCGAGCCGAGCAGTCTTTGAGAAAACAGGCTTCGCAAAACACAAGCTCTGCGATTAAGACTGTCGATAAGGCGGAAAAGACCATAAAGCAGTCTGCCACTTCCTCCGGAAAGAAAACCATTAAGTTTGCCGGAAAAGAAGCAACAAAGACCGCACAGAAATCGGTTAAGACGGCTGAGCAGACTGCAAAGACTGCGATAAAAACCAGTCAGCAAGCGGCAAAAGCGGCACAGAAAACAGCTCAGGCGACAGTTAAGGCTTCGCAGAAAGCGGCACAGGCGG
>OGPT01001488.1_pt1 | contig 21364 bp, 26 predicted proteins | sample 1552951 | NCBI WGS metagenome assembly OGPT01 (sample SAMEA2580224, study PRJEB22360) | human gut metagenome | biome: human gut; feature: human-associated habitat; material: faeces | place: Denmark | collected 2008/2010
CCCGCGCCAAGGAAGTCTTGAAACGTAGTTTCAAGCGGCTTTCTTTGGCAGCTTTCTTTCAACGATGAAAGAAAGCTGCTCGCGCCAGGGGGCGGCGAAACCCTCCCCCCGCCGCGAAGTATTGACGCAAAATCCCCCGCCGTTACTGCCACGCCGCCGGTACCGGCGGCATAATACGCCGCACATCTTTCTCCATGGTATCCCCCGCCGTGGGCACAAAGCCCAGCCGCGCGAAGAACAGCCGCAGCCCCTTGTCCGGGCAGTCCACCCGCAGGATATCCCTCCCCCGCCGCAGGCAGGCGTCAACAGCCTGCCCCATGGGTGGGATACCCAGGCCCTTCCCTCGCCATTGCGGAGTCAGGCCGTACCAGCTCAGCCGCAGGGCGTCCCCCTCGTCGGACAGGCTGAAGGCTCCGATCAGCGCCTCGCCGTACCACACGCCGGTAGCCTCGCCCCCGGCGGGCATACCCAGCGCCGCCCGCTTCTCCTCCGGCAGCGGGCCGTAGCCCTCGCCGGACTCCACCATGTTCTTCTCCTTCCACCAGCTCTGCCTGGCAAAGGTGGACAGTCCCCGTTCCGTCAGATGGCTGTTGTCGTCCCGGTATACCACCCGGAACGTCCCGTTCTCCCATTCCAGCAGCGACACGGCGGTGTTGTCCCCGTGGGGCGTCTGCCCCACCTCCGCCAGCGTCTGCCCCTGCAAAACGCCCAGCACGGTCCGCAGCGCCATCCCATGGGAAAATACCGCTGCGGTGCCGCCCTCATGGGCCCGGGCCACGCGCTCCAGCGCCGGGATAAACCGGTCCACCACCTGCTGTGCCGTCTCGGCCCCCGGCACACGCCACAGGTCGGCCCGCCGGTTGAAGTTGTACATCTCCTCCGGGTATTTCACGTTCAGCTCATGCCAGGTGTGGTCCTCCCACTCCCCCATACAGATCTCCCGGAACGCCGGCTCCAGATGCAGCGGCAGGGCCTTGGGCAGCCAGATGGCCCGTGCGGTGATCTGCGTCCGGTACAGGTCGCTGCTGTACACCGCGTCGATATCCACCTTCCGGAACCTCTCCCGCAGAGCGTCGATCTGCTGATACCCCCGGTAGTTGGTGATCAGCCCGTTGCAGTGGCCGTGTGCAACGCGGTACAGGTTTCCCTCCGCCTCCGCGTGGCGGATCAGATACAGCCGCGTCATACCACCGTCACCCACTGCTTCCACGCGCGGACCGCCTCCTCGACCGCCGCCGCCGGCTCCGCCGCGTACTGCAAAGCACTGTCTGCCGCCAGCGCCCCGTGACCCATATCGTCAAAGGCCGGCAGTGCATTCTCCCCGTCGCAGTCCTCCAGCAGCAAAAACGCCCCCGGGCATACTCTCCGCACGTCCCTCACATCCAGACTGTACCCCGTGGACACAGCCAGCGCTGCACCCCGGCGTGCCATCTGCTCCGCCACGGACAGCCACAGCGCCCGGTCGCCGGCCACCAGACTCTGCACCTGTCCGCCAGTCCGTACCGCCGCGATGGGCAGCATCTCCCCAGCCTCCAGGCACCCGCTTCCGCCGTAGGGGCACACCGTCACGGCGTCCGCCCCGTACCCGGCCCAGCACTCCGGCTCCGCGGTGTTCATATCCAGTATCACATACAGTTCCTTGGCATGGGCCGCGCTGACAAGGTTCGCCAGCACGTCCGCCCCCATCATCCCGTGACGCAGATACGCTCCGCCCCGCAGCACCACCGCGGGCAGCTTTCCCGCCGCCGCGTCCAGCAGCGTCGTGCCGTGATACCGCAGCGCCTCCGCCTGGGCCATGGGCGTGTCGCCGAACATATCGATAAAGTTCTTCACAAACTTCCCATTCAGCTTCTCCGCCTCCGGCGCCAGCGTCAGCGCCAACGGTGTTTTTTTCTCACGGATACGCCGCTGCAATTCCAAATCAAACATCATGTTCTCCTTTTTTACCTTTGCGCTCCCATATACACGCACTAAGAGCACGCAAAATGACAAATGGCATATAAATAGTGTATAGATAACCTATAAACAACATCTACGCAAGTGTCTGACATCGTCTCATGGTATTATACCAATTCCGCCCCCGCTTGGCAAGAAACACCGCCGTCTTTTTCGCATTTTTTCACCTCTGCCGGGCATACTGTACACAGGCCGATAAAGGATAAAAATGCAACGAAAAAGAGGTGAACACGATGAAAACGTGTACTTTCCTCAAGGGAATGGTCGCCGGCATGGCTGTCGGCGTCCTGCTGGACAACGCCCTTCGTCCCTCGCCCAAGTTCCGCAAGACCCAGGCGGGCAAAACCCTCCACCGCCTGACCTGCGCCCTTGACGACGCCGTGGACGAGGTCTGCTCCAAGCTGCAATAATCGCGGTATCGCATCCGGGCGGTGTATGGTTATGTAAACCATACACCGCCCTATAATCAGCAGATTTTCATTGTTCAAAATTACACATTATGTTAACTTAGATATTTGCTGTCATTTCCACAACTCCCCCCGAAAATTCCATCTTGACAAACCTGGTATTTTTGGTATAATAGTCCATGCTGTTTGTCAGCGAATCGAATATGCAGTGGTATCGAAGAGGTCATAACGAGCACGACTGGAAATCGTGTTGTCGTCAAAAGCGGCACGAGGGTTCGAATCCCTCCCACTGCGCCAACGAAAAACCCTGTAACCATGCCGGTTACAGGGTTTTCTTTTATGCCAAAATGGGGGTTTGACCATAATTTTGACCACAAACGTGGTTACTGACCCTGTTTTTTCTCGCCTTTAGCGAGTCCTCTGAAATGCTCCTGTATACCACCCACCACCTCGCGTTGCCGCTTCTCCGAAGGATGGGCGTACACGTCGAGCGTCATCGTTGCCGTGGTGTGACCCAGCATGTCCTGCAGAGATTTTACGTCCGAGCCGATGGCGATCGCAACGGTGGCCAAGGTGTGCCGCAGGTCGTGGGGACGCAAATCCGGACGCCCAATTTTTTCGGCAATTCTCTTGAAGTGCTTGTAAAAAGTCATGGGGATTATGTAGCGGCCAAGGTCGTTCGTGAAAACCAAATTCCACTCGTTATCCCACAGTTCGCCGGCCAGCTTCGCATTTTCCTCCTGCCGCTTTTTCTCGTCTTCCAAGCAGGCTACCGCATCCTCCGTTAAGTAAACTGTGCGCTGCTTTTTCGTTTTTGTCGCATTTTTGATGAAGTATGTACCGCTCTTTTGGCGGTCCTTCTGGAGCTGCTGCTCAACAGTAATGCACTTGCCTTTGAAGTCCACCTTGTCCCACGTGAGTCCAAGACACTCTCCCTCGCGTATACCGGTGAAAAGGCAAAAAGCGTAAGCGTTTTTGAACTCCGGGTCCGCTTCGATGGCCTTCAGAAATGCCGGAATTTCATCGTCAAGCAGCGGAGTAATTTTATGTTTTTTGCACTTTTCAATGTCTAAATTTTCGCAGGGATTTTTAACAATGATGCCCTTCTTAATGGCATAAGCTAAAGCCGTATGGAGCACCGTGATGACATTCTTGACGGTCTTCGGGGAGAGTTTTTTCTTTGACAGCGTTTCTGCCATATCTTCGATGTCGCCCGGCTGCAAGCTCTGCACACGAATCCCGCCCAAATTAGGGTTGATATGATTTTTGATAATGCCAGTATAACTTGCAACGGTCAGCGGCTCTCGCTTCATTTTTATTCTTTTTTCGAACCACTCATTTACGCACTCTGCAACCGTTACTGTGCTCTCATCACAGTAGGCGCCCTGTTTTACTTCGTAGAGGAAGGCAATGGCTTTGTCCATCGCCTCCTTTTTTGTTGCACCATAGAAGCTCTTGTATTTCCTCTTGCCATCGCTGCCGAACCGCCGCGTATCAAGAACGCGCGCCTCATAACGACCGTCCTTCCGCTTAAAAACGCTAATGCCGTCTCTGTCAGAACACTTTTTGTTCATAGTTCTTCATCCCTTCTAATGAAATGTATTAGAAATAACGGCATTAGTGCCAGAGTGCCATAGAAATAATCATCTGCGAATTCGTCCCTGCTGTGACTAACTGCCCAGTAAGAGGATATTCGCCTTCAACAAAATCGTGTGGGTTAAATAAAGGATGAAGATTAAGTTGTGGTTCTGCTTGGGTGCAATTTGCGGTGCGTCACTCCTCCTTGCTCATTTTCTTTTCAACCGTTTCATCAAACATGGTTCTCCATATTAAATCTGAATAGCCATCCAAAAGTACGCTTGAGTAACTACGGCGGTTCCAAAGGACTTCTCGTATTGCTCTTTCCACATAATACTCTGAAAGTTCCAGTTCTTTTTTGCCCTTTGCTATTTCTTTGATTTGCTCTATTTCACGGGAATCGAAGGTATCTCCTAATTCCGCTCTTACCTTCTCCACGGGGTAATTGCGAACGAACTCTTTGTACTCAATATCTTTTTTTACTAATGCCATAAAAGCCGTGTAGAACTCCTTGCTTGTAATTAGTTCACTGAAAAAAGTCATATAGACCTTATGTGGCAAGCCGTTTCTTATGACATTCACATCATGCAGCGTAACTGCTGCCTCTGCCGATAGTCCTGTGTAATCATGCACGATTTGCGCGGCATCTGCTTTGTTCTCCGAGATACCCAGCAGATAATCAGCGGTCACGTTGAACGCCAGCGCGATTCGCCGCAATGCGTCTGCGCCCGGCAAGGCTTTCCCTTGACGCCATGTTGCCACAGCCGCCGGAGAAGCCCCCAGCATTTCAGCTACCTCAACGCCGTTCTTTCCAGATTCAGCAATCAACGAAGAAAATCGCTTTACAAATTCATCGCTGCTATACTTATTTGTGTTTTTTATATTCCCCATATTTTTGATTTTCCTTCTTTTGGTGGATTTATAGTAGTGTTGCTCCTTCACGGTAAAATACGCCCTTTACGCATTTCATTATACTCCTTTCACGCCACCATGTCAAATAAAATATTATTTATTCTTGCTCGAAAATTTCTATTGCGGGATTCAAAATTATGTGTTATCATGCGTTTACAAAAAATATTTTTGTAGGAGGAACATTATGAACAATCGTGCCATTTCAATTACCGAGACCGCCGAGGCGCTCGGCGTGTCAAGGCCTACCGTCTACAAAATGATTAAGGACGGAAATTTCCCCGCACTCCGGTTAAGACGCCGGATTGTCATTCCCGTCGAGGCTCTCGACGAATGGGTAAAGACTCAGAGCCAAAGCGGATTTGGTGCTACCGGTCAATGCTAACCACCAGCATGGTCACCGGCGGGTCAAAAATTCGCCGGTGACCTACCCCTCACTAACAGAGGGGTAATGAATACAAAAGAATACCTAAAATAATAAGGAGCTGATTTTATGAACACAATAACTATTGACTATGTAACGTTTGTATGGGACACCAAGACGGTGTCAGAGGCAATTCATGCACTCGGCCTCTCGGCCTCTACTTGGACTACGAAGGCTGGACACTATCCGTACGCGCACATCCAGCGGGCGGGGAACATCTCTATCGCATACGACAATTACGATGAGCGCGGAGTATTTGTTACTTTGACCTCTCAGGGCTGCCGGGAATTTGAAAATAACTCTTCTATTGGCTGGGCCGACCTCTTTGGGATTATCCGGGGCGGAGAAGGCCATATGACGCGGCTGGACATCGCTTTTGACGACCGCACCGGCCTCCTTGATATGCAGCAGATGAAGTGCGACCGTGATGTAGCCAATTACCGTTCCCTCCTCTCCTATACTGCGGAGCATCGCTCTCACAAGGAGAATATCATGGGAATGTCCCTTTATTTCGGCGCGAAGAGCTCCTGTACGAACATCCGTATCTATGACAAGGATGCCGAGCAGGGTGGCTTGGGCGAACATTGGATTCGCGTGGAGCTGCAGCTTCGGGACACTTATGCCGATACCGTTGTAAAGTCTGGGTTATCTATCCCTCACATTTTTTCCTCTGTTCTCAAAAAGTACCTCGTTTTTCTGCAGCCCCAGCCTACAGACAGCAACAAGTGCCGCTGGCCGGTCGCGCCTTATTGGAGTTCTCTCCTTGAAGACGCACAGACGCTCACTTTGTCGTGTCACAGGGATACACGCAGCGACGGGCAGAGCCGCATCACCAACCTGCAGAACGTGCTGAGGAGCTTCGCCCGCGATAACGGCTGGGCGAGTACGGCGCACATTGTCTGCAAAACGGCCCACAATGACGGCTATCCTTTACGCATGGTGCGGAGCGAACGCGGAGCATCCGCTTGATCTACACAACCCCTACACCCCCCAGCTCCCGCTGCACCGCACCGCAATGGGTTCAGGCAGAGCAGCACATCTTTCGCTTACCACGCCGCGCCTGAGCCGCTATGCGAGTGCACCCCCGCACGCCGCTGATCACCGGCGCAGGCGAAGTGCTTCGCGTGCCTGAGGCTTCATCTAATCTGAACAGCTTTTTGCGGTGAGGTCGATAGCGAAATCTATAAATGAAAATAGAAGGCAAAAACAGGAAGGAGTTCCACTCCTTCCTGTTTTTGTCTGAGAGTCTTCTGCAAAGCATCAACTGTCCCTTAGAGCTTTTCTGAGCCATACTGCGAGGGCCAGTAGGACAAGGAGCATACGGGTAGCCCACGCTTATCCACCCGTCTGAGCCACTGTACGGGCGCAAAGCGTGTACCTCATGAATAGGTGCTACTTGCAGCAGTCATCGCAAAGAGCACGAATGTCACTTATCACATCATCCCAAACAATACCTGCTGCATAGTTGTTTTTTTCTTGGTATCTTTTCCATTGTTCCCGCATCAGGGGGCTTATTCGAATTTCATCAAGCGTTCGCTCATATAGTGCCAGTGCCTGCTCACTGCCTCGTTTGCGGGCAGTCGCAGTAAGGCCTGCCGCAAGGGTGGCTTTGTCAATCTCCAGTCCTGTATCCTGCAGAACATACAAATCGTAAAAATCGCGCAGCCGCGTATTCAGAACCGAGCGCGACAATACCGTTTCTATCTTTTCCGCCAGCACCGTTTCAAGGTTATACGCCCAAAGAGTGATATACCTCTCTTCGAACATCAACTTGTATTGGTAGATGACAGCGGCTGGCGTAATCGCGTCTCCCGTGGATATATCGATTTTCAGCGGTATTCGAGTTGCGTCTAAAAACGCATTGAGGGAAATACGGACACCGCTATACTCCGCATCATCCATAATCGTCCCAAAATCATTGATTTCAAAGCGGATATTGTCATCAACAGGCACAGCAATGATTTCTTCAACCATTGCTTTTGCGGCTATCGTATCCAGCGGCATATTGCGAATACTCGTATCAATATCCATAGTGGCGCGGTTTTCAAGGCCCACCATGGCAGATACAAGCATCCCGCCCTTTAAGATGAAATTATCCCTATGCTCCGACAGAGATACTCGCTCTAAGAATCGTTCCATACCATAATTGCGTATCAGTAATTGTGCCTTGGCACTATCTCCTCGTGCCATGTTTCGGACTTTGTCCTTAAGCTGCCGTGAAGTCTTAATCATCAGAACAACACCCCCATCACCTCGTTCACTTGTTTTTCCATTCGCATGACCGATGCATAATGGCTTAAGTTGACAAGATTTTTGTCTTTCTTTTTCATATATTCCCTTATTGCATAGTTGAATGCTGCGCTGTCCATGTCTGACCGCTTGCGGATTATATCACAAATCGTCCGCTCCATATCATAGGCACGGACAAAATGGCCGCCATTTGAAGAAATCAGACAGATACCCATGGCATACCAGTCCGCTTTTGTATAATAGACCTTTACACCCTTTTCCACCAATCCTCTGCTGTTGTAATTTGCCGCAACAGTAACAGAAAACGGCAGTGGCTCCTTCTCGGCAAGGTTGTGCAGATATAGCGCCGCTTCATGTGAGAAGACTGCTTTTGGGAACTGCGCTTGCAGCAGGTACATCTCATCCGGGAACACATCGGGAGACACATAAACACCGTGTGCGGCCTTTTCCAGCCCACGTTCCTTTATATACCGATAGAAAGCGTCTTTCGTGACACCGGCAGCCAAAACATCGGAGGTTTTCAGAACGCCTTGGTTTTCAAGAGACAGTTTTTCGATTATATCGTTTTTCAAGCCTATCACCAACTTTCACGCTGATATTATACGGCAAAACCAGCGTGAAAGTCAACTGCATAATGCTTTTTTGCATCGAGAGTTTTATTCACAACATACCGACTATGCTTTGAGATGCTTCTTGCGCCCTCGGCACAGTCGGAAGGCGCATACCTTGGCTTGCCACGCCCCAACTGAGTCCCCATGCGGATGCATCTCCGCACGCTGCTGATCACCGTGCAGCAGCGGAGGGTTTCGCGTGCCTGAGGCTTAACCAACATCTCGCTTCGCATAGCAAAAGAGCCACCTGCTTCTCCGGCAGGTGGCTTTAATTTACACTTGATACTTCTATAAGGTCAGAAACACTTTCGAGAACGACCGAATCGCCGCCGCCATCCGTATCCGACGCATACACGGACGTCGGAAGCATTCCGACCACCATCACCAGTGTCAGCAGCATTGCGACAACGCCACGCATCTTTTTGTGTTTCATGGTATTTATCTCCTTTCAACAAATAGTTTAGAGAAAATCAGCCACCTTATATTTATCCATTTCTTTTTATTGCCAATTCGAAACCGAATATTACAAGGAGGCGGATTGCCCTCCATGTTTTCATGGTAGCATAATCGCGCATATTGTCAACACATCCAAGAACACAATTTGCAAAACGAATAAAACACATTGTTCGAGGCAAAAAGGGAACAACAACAGAAGAACAGCGACCTAAGTCGCTGTTCTTCTGTTTTAGCAAATAGCTTACGCTACAAAATAAACATAGAATTCGTGATGACCAACCGAGGCATTCCATCTCGCAACACAGTCTACTGCAGCAGCTCACCCCTCAACCTCCGGAGTCCATCGTCCGTTTTCAAAATTAGAGCGTAGGAAGCCGTTCATATTTCAAACACAAAAAAGCCGAGACACCACCTCGTTTCTGAAATGGCATCTCGGCTCTTTGATGTTTTGAGTTTTTTAGAAAATGACATCTACTCCCTTAGTCGAGGAAAACAACATAAGTCAGGAGTTAGAAGTACCAGACATACAGGACATGAAGACCATCAGAATCCACTTCAACAGCGCACTTAATTCCACTCGCAAAGGGCTGCCCATCAGCGCCAATTACGCCCTCGTCCATGTGAGTAAATCCATTAGCCTTCACCAGTGCGGCTTTCGTATCATCAATCATAGACTTCATAACATTGATAGCACTGTCCTGTGTAGGAGGGTACTTATAAAGAAGGGACTCATTTTCAAAAATGGCGGGAGGAAAATGACTGGTACACTCTTCGGGATGACTCAAATCAAATCCCACGCTCTTACCATATGCATTTCCGGCTGCAATTACAGCATTCCAATCAATGTTTGTTGCGGGTTCGGGAACCGTAGGAGTCGTGGACCCACCGCCTGTGGAACCGGTGCTGCCAGTGTTACCAGTGTTTCCAGTGTTTCCAGTGTTTCCACCAGAGGGCGTTTCGGGTGTGGTAATCTTCTTGTTGCTCTGGTAATATGCCCACGCCTCATCAGCGGTGCGCCCACCGGCGGCCTTCTTGGAGCCTGCACCCCACTGACCGTCCGCGCTTACGCCGTACCAGCGCTGGAGCTCCTTCACCTGTGCGGTGGTCAGAGAACCGTTATCGTAGCTGGGCGTTGCGGGTTTCTGGGGCTCCGGCTTAACCTCAGGCTTCGTTTCGGGCTTGGTCTCAGGCTTCGTGGTGTCCTGCTTGTTGTCAGCGGGCTTCTGAGTCTCCTGCTTGGCATCATCCTTCTTGGTCTCGTCCTTCTTGGTGTTATCCACCTTGGTGTCCGTCTTCTGTGCGTCGGGCTTGTTCTCGCCATCGGGCTTTGCAGTATCCTCAGGCTTCTGAGTATCTGCCTCGGATGCGTCGGTCTTGTTCTCCGCATCCTTTTCCTCGGACTTCTCGAAAGCCGTGATGTCCGCCGCCTTGACGACCACCACGCCCTGCGCGTCCACCACATTGCCTTCGTCGTCCAGCGTGTAGTCGGTCACGGCGTTGCCGTCCTTATCCACCAGAACCTTCTCGCCGGACTCGGTGGTCTGCACGTAACAGCCGATATCCTCTCCGGTCTTGGTCTCCTCGTCAGTCTTGTTGCCGCAGGCCATCAAACTCATGGTCATCACCAGAGCCAGCAGCAGGGCGATAAAATTCTTCATCTTTTTCATTGTCATAGTTCCTTTCTCCGCAGTGTATTTGCCGTGCATTATTCTTGTCATCGTTTTTATTCCGTCAAATCAATGTATCAATCGGGTTTGTAACCAATATTATAGCACTCGCGGTGGCACAAATCAAATATAATTGAAGTCATAACGGTTACAATATATCATTGAGGTGGTATAGATGAACTGCTACGGATACGACAACGCACTGCGGAAGCGGCTGTCCCAGCTCCGAGTCCAAAAAGGGGTATCAGCGCGCGAGATGAGCCTCGCCCTCGGACAAAACACCGGGTATATCAGCAACATCGAAAGCGGGAAGACGCTGCCCTCCATGACTGGGTTTTTCTATATCTGCGAATATCTTGACGTGTCCCCCTGTGATTTCTTCGACTTCGACACGCAGGCGCCGAAGGAGGCCTCCGAAATGATGTCCCGCCTGAAACGGCTGAATGCCGTGCAGCTCAACCACGTGGCGGCTATCATAGATGACATACTGGAGTAATACAGCAGATCGCGGTATCGCCGCGATCTGCTGCTCTGCTTTCACGAAAAGAACAGCGTATCCGAGGGTTCTTCCGGCTCGACGACGCTCAAGTCGCTGAAGTCATCCAGCGACGGCGCGGAACGCCGCAGGTATTCGTGTCCTCCGTCCACAGCACAGGCACCGCACGAGCAAATTTTGAAGTCGTGTGTCGAGGTAGATTCTATAACATCCCCGCACTTTCTGCATTTGATGGCGTTTTTGATAATCATGTCGTTCTCCGTATCCTCGGTCCATACAATTCAGGCGCACACGCACAATCGAATTCGTGTGCCGCGCAGGGCGGGAAAAGCGTGCAATGGTTGCACACTTTTCCCCTTCTTTGCCTTACGCGCTCTGCTGAATGACAATACCCTCTTCGTCCCATGTAGCCAACCGGAAGTTGTAGGGGCGTCCGTCAGGCGCGGTCAGGCTATTCAGGATGTCCCGCAGCTCCCGCACCTCTGCCGAATGCCGCTTGGCAATCAACACGGCCTCGTCCACAGGCTTGTTGTCCAGCGCACAGCCGTCCACATACATGCGGAGCTGATACAAATCCAGTGCCTTCGTCTTGCCTGCCTTGGCCTCGTAGATGGCTACACGGTCGATGTAACCCACGAAGAGGTCTACCTTCGCCTTCAGTCCGATTTTCTGAAATACTGGCTCCTCGCGGCTCACCCGCAGGGCGGAGGGGTCCTTCTCCCGCTTGGCGGTCAGTGCCTTGATATACCGCAGCTCCACCGAGTCCACATCCTTTGCCGGGGCAGGTACATAAGAAGCTATCCAGCTGAGCAAATTTTTCAGGCGCGGGTCACCTTCACAGAAGGACGTCTTCGTGTTCTTCGTGGCGGGCAGTGCGGCGGGATTGTCCGTAATCAGGTCTACCTGAACAAGAAAGCGGTTTTGGCTGGGGTGAATAGCCTCACCCCAAACTCGGTCGAACAGCCCGTGTTCGATGGCACGCCCGTTGATACGCAGCTCCACACCGCTGGAGCTCATATTGCACTTATAGTAGACGGCGTTTGCCTTGGTGGGCAGGATGTTGCCGTACTTGCAGCGGATGGTCAGCGGGCCTCCACCCAAATTGCAGGGAATCTCACCATAATCCTTCACGCTGCCCTGCTCCCACGCCGGCAGCAGCGGCGTCAGTGTGTGCCGTTCTTCTGCACCGCCGCTGATCTCCAGCACCTCCATGGCGATATCCGTATCCGCCAGAACACCCGCGTAAACGTACCGTAGTTCCTCCATAACATACCGCACGAGGCTGTGGAAATCAGAGGGAGCTGCCTTGCGGTCAGGCTTCACCGTTTGGAACTTCACCATAGGGCAGCGGACGGAGACCGCCGTGCCGGTGACATGGGGCAGGTTGCCCGTACCTGAGTAAAAGCGCATCTTCATGGGCTTGTCCTCCTCAGAAGTGCCCATGGAGTAAGGCGCCGTAACCTCGCGGTACCGGTCTGCTGCCGCGTCCCCTTTCGTCCGCGTCCGGATACTCCACTGCTGGCTGGGGCTGCTGTCGCAGGACGCCAGCGCGTGCTTCAGCCCGAAGCCGTGCTCGTTCAGTGGCGTCTGCGCCCCGTCCCGGCAGGCGATGGTCAGGGCACTGTTCAAGTCGGAAATGCCGGTGCCGCCGTCCACCACGCCGATTTTCACCGCATCGCCCAAGTCCTCAAAAGACAACACCACTGTCATGGACAAATCAGGGTCGTTGCTATTGGCGCGGAGGTTGGAAATGGCATCATCTGCCAGCTCACAGATGACCTGCGCCACGCTGTTGAAGTTGTCCCCGATTCCGGCAAACAAGCCGTGACCGGTGGGATTATTACGGATGATTTCCTCTCCGATGGGGGTCTTCTTCTCGTTATTCATAATTCTATGTCCTTTCGTATTTTTTCAGGTGGGGTGAGCTGTTCTCACAGCTCACGGATGTCGTCCAGCATCCCGTCGTACTTCTCCTCCAACGCGGCTGCGATGATTCGCAGCAGGGCTTGCTGGCGGATAACCTCCTTGCAAAACGCCGTTGCCAGCGCATCCGGCGACATATGCAGGTCGATACACATATGGAGGAGTTCCTTCCATTCGTAGTCAGTCACTTCAATCGTCACCTTGTACTTGTCGTCCTCGTACATCCCGCGTACTCCTTTCGTTTTATTCAAAACAAAACACCGTGCAGGATACCTACACGGTGCGTTGAAAAACAACAAGGAGACGGAGTATCCGTCCGCAGGGAGGACTTGCAAATCCCTTCAAAATAGGATATACTACTCCCTGCGGTGCGGAATTTTTCCGTTGTGTAGGTGGGCATTCACCTGCTCAGGTCAATGGGAGTTGGCGCTTCCATTGACTGCCGCTATTTTATTTTGTATACTCATTATAACATATTGGGTACAATATTCAATAGACAAAACAAACAAATATTGGGTACATTATATGTGCAGTTTGTATATTGCACCCAGTATAGCTTTTCGATTAGAATAGTATGGAACTGATATAGTTTAAGGAGACCGTTTATGGCCGTTTCAAAGGCACAGCAACGTGCTGTCAACAAGTACGTCAAGAACAACTATGACGAAATTAAAATCCGTATGCCCAAGGGCAAGAAGGAAATCATTCAGGCGCACGCGGCACAGCGCGGCGAGTCCGTCAACGCCTACATCAACCGCGCCATCGACAAGGCTATGAGTGAAGATGACTCCTCTACCTGAGCAGACAAGGCAGGTGATCTGCGCCACCGCGCAGATCACCTGCTTCTTTAAGAGCCTCTTTTCTACAGTACCTTACGCATGGTATAATAACGGGACAGGAGGAGGCGATGCAGATGAATACAACGATAACCTTTGAATTGAAAAGTGACATCAGGGAACAACTGGCGGCCATCTGCGCCCGATATAATTTGTCGCTTGAAGAGGCATTTACTCTTTTTGCGGAAGCTGTCGTCCAAGCGGGAAGATTTCCATACGACATGGAAGTGCCTAACGCGGTGACTCAGGCAGCGATGGCTGCCGCCGAGAAGGGCGAGGACCTGTCCGGCTCGTTTGACTCCGTACCTGAGCTGATGGCCGCCTTGGGCTATATACGGGGTGATTCGAAGCGCCACACGCTCGAAGAACTGGACAACGAAGAAGATGACGCTGAGATTGACCGCCGCATTTCGTCCGTGGCCTTCGAAGCCTATCAGCAGGCCAAGATGAAGGGCATCCCCGTAGCACGCTACGATGCGGAGCGAAAGGCTGCCTATTTGCTATATCCCGATGGGCACAGGGCATATGTTGACGACAACAAATAAGTGCAGCTTTAGGAAACAAGCCGGCGATCTGCGCGACTGCGCGGATCACCGGCTTGTGCTTTTGCAGAGGGCTCTCATAAAAAGCAACTGCTACAAGTTCCCTCTCTGCATCTATCCACTAATGTCGGTTTTTGTGCAGCTACAAGTAAAACTCGCTCATGAAATGTGATGGTGCTCGAAAAACTCGCTCATTTTTTGTGATTTCGATTGATTTCGAGATTTGCACCCGCCATAACAGAGGGCCATGTAACGATGCCCATGTCTTTCTTTGTCAGAACGGCAGGGCGGCTCTCGTAAAAGCATCTGCGGCGGAGTCCTCCCCGCCGCAGTTATAGCTATTATATTCCCTTTGCTGCGTATCTGCCGCCGCCTCGCGCCTGCGTGTGCTGTGTAGCCGATTGCTCTTGCAATAATCGCAGGTGCCATGGTTACGGCAGTTGAAGCACACCGCCTTCGCGCCGTGGTACGGCCTGCGGTGCTCTTGGCCGGATGCAATGGCTTTTTCCAAGCCCATGTTATCACTCCCCTCGCTGCCCTAAACGATGATTTTCAAATATATTATAACACGTCCAGCAAACGGAGGGTATGAACATTTTGTGACCTCAGGTGCGGAATGCTATGTGCTGGCCTTGGCACTGCCACCGAAGCAATAGGAGAGTGACTCTGCGCGAAACTCTTGTGCAGTAGCACTTCTTCGCTTATAATTACTGTAACTAAGGTTATCAAACCGCTATTCAGGGAGACAATTATGGATAAAACATTTCAGAAGTTTTTGCGGAGTGGAATTGACCTTTCTCCTGTAGGGGTGGAACGTCGTGAAGATAATACCCCTTATTTCTGCACACCGAAAGGTGCCTCTATATTTGGTTGGGCAGGCGTGGATGGTATCCACTTTTGCTTTATACGAGGATTCGGCGGTATGGTCTTTGCTGTCAGTCCCATGAATTCCGCGCCTGATTTCGTTCACCCTTTGTCGAAAGACTTTGCAGACTTTTTGAGGCTGCTTCTTGCCTGTGGCGATGTAGCGGCACTGGAGCAGGCTTGGATGTGGGACGAAGCACAATTTGAAGCCTTCTTGCGGAATAACCCGCCAACGCAAGCACAACAGGTGCGGCTGTCTGAAGTCGCTGCACGGCTGAACTTGACTCCGATGGAGCATCCGTGGGCGTATCTCAAAGAGCTGCAAGCATCCTTTGATTATGGAAAAATCAAGTATACAGAGGACTACTACGATGTTGACATGAATCCTGCGGCAGAACCGACTGCTCCGGAATGGAAAGTCTACTTTGAGGGAAATTTCTGGGGGCATTCGGGAAGAGACCGTGCTGGGACAGAAATCAAATTGAATAAGCAATTTGACTGGGCGGGGCATCATTGGGTTATCCCTGCGGTGTATTCTTGCAGCAAGGGGCTGGTCGTGGATTTCTGTATGCGTGCAGAGACGGAGGACATCCGCAGGTTCATTGCAAAATGGAACCTGACTGCTGAGAATGATTCAGCGGAAAACTTTACGCAGGAACAGCAAATGCAGATGGAACTGGAAAATCCGCTTGACCTTGATTTCAGCGCCAAAATAAAGCTGAACGGAAAGACATTACAGTCTTCTCACGGCTGTGCAGTAGGCATCATTCCATGTTTGCCAGATGGAGTAGCAAACGAGAAAGTGGCGCAAGCAGCAGCCACGCATTATGGCTTAGACGACTCCTACGGCTGGATGATTTACAGGGAGTCTTATCCGTGGGGCAGGAAACGCCGCCCTGAAATAAAATCACTTTCTCTTACGATGGAGCAGCAGCCGTACCACGTACCCGGCCCGCATTTCAAGACGCACGCTCCCGGCGATTCGTTTTCGTTCTCCCATCCGGTCAGCGGAACGGAATACACATTGACTGTGGAGGAATTGGAGCAACAGACAATTTCTCAAGAACAATTTGACTCAAATCGCTGGTTCTACCCATCGCATTTTACCGCCATGAGCTACACCCTTTCTCCTGAACCGGATGATGATATTTCAGTCTGCGATTGTGCTGAGGGAGATAGGCCTTTGGAAATCGCCCCATGTGCTGACAGCTATGCGCCGGAGGCCCAAAACGATATTGCCTGTGTCGGTGTTATCGGTGGCGCGGTTGGCCCAGCCGCAGTTGTGTTCGGAAAGAACGCTCAAGGACGTCTACACGCTGTTTGTTCCGCACTGCATTTTGAACCGGTGGCGGAAGATATTGAATGGCGCGTTGACTTTCATGTCGTTCAATTTTCAAACAAAACATTCTTGCTCATATAACGCTGCATACATAAGCCCCCTCATGAGGTCAATCCTCACGAGGGGGCATCTTATCAAATTTAACAGACACTGTCTGGCAAATTGAGTTGGTCGCATTATTGCGAACTGCTGACGATTGCAGACCCAGACAAATATAGTTTCTATGAAAAGAAAACTATCAACTCCGATTGGTCAATACGCGAATTAAAGCGGCAGATTTCTACTTCTCTTTAGGTCAGTTTACAAGGAACTACACACAAACCACTGAACGGGGCTGCTGACAACAAATAAAGGCTGAATATCAAGCACCGGGAAAGTGCGAGATATTCAGCCTGTTTTGTTGTCTGGGGTTTCCAAAGGGGCTTGCCCCTTGGCACACGACTTTGCTTGCAAAGTGTAGTGTGTTATACGCTCTGTCGGCGTTGCTGCGAAAATGAGGTTGCCGCCCGGAAGGGCAAGCACATTTGAAGCAGCAGGAAAACAGGGCTGTGATTGCGTGGCGTGGAGCCGCAAGCGCAGGACTGGTTTCATCAGCAGACAGGGCGGATATGAAAGCCCCCGTCCCTCGTCCCACACGGATAGCCACACTTACGAAAAAACAGACGGATTTTTCTCTCAAAATTGAAATGGGCGGGAAGCCATTTTAAGGCTTTCCCGCCTTGATTGACTATTAGCAAAGACGGGCGGGACTGTCAACGGCGGCGCATAAAATGCGCCGTTCATCTTGACCATTGACTGGCTCGGCTGGCTTTGCTATCTCCACGATAAATGGGATTTGTTATCTATCTGTCCAAGAATCGAATCTCGTTGAAATTTGTGGGTCGTATAGAGGGCAACCAAAATCAAGTAAAATATCCATGAGAGCGTTCATATCAGCCTCTTGCATACCATAGCAATCAAACCTTACGATTTGCGAAGTTGTAAAAACCTGAAATGCTCCATGTCCTTCTTTTTCAAAATCTTTGCCTCCACCTTGTATATTCCAGTCAGAAAAAGAATCAGCCACTTTTTTCAAAATCTCGTCAATCGGAAGAACTTCCAATACTTCCATTACCTCGCCATCACAACACGCTGTCTGATATACGGTTGAATGGTCATGTGCGGTATCTTCCTTGTACTTCCAAAAATTCAAATCCATACTCATTGTATAATCCTCCTGTTAAAAAAGTAAATTCAATTTTATCAATTTCTTATTTCCTCCCCCGCTGTGGGTTTGGATTTTTCAGCAAGTCCGACTTCTCCGAAATCTTTTTGAGCCATTTCTTTTCTTCCTCGGACAGCTTCTTATAGTTCAGCCGGAGCCGTTTGCAGATAAACGCCAGCGACGCTTGCTCTGGGTCGCAGTACTCGCTGGCAGCTTCATCGACAGCTTGCAACAATCCTTTCAGCGGGTTGTCCTCCGGGACGCTGAAAAAATCGTCCTTATGTGTTTCCCGCAGGTCAAGAGCTATCTTGTTTATGTCCTGCTGTATCACATAGCGGCAAAAGCTGTCATCATCAATATGGGCGGCGATAAGCTGTCTTAACTGCGGGTCAGACAAGCCGGGATTGTGCTGCTTCATAATGGTTGCGCTTACAGCGTCCACTATGGCGTTTGCACTCTGTACCTGTTTGCCTGCTATACCGTTCACATAGATTTCAAGGTCAGCCATCAGCCGGGGAAAATCCGGGTGTACTGCCAGTTCACACAAGAGGGAATTATCTATCAACCCACTTTTCAAGAGTTCAATCATATCATCACTCAAACGCAGGTCTGCAAGATCAGCGTTTGGGTGATTTCTTGTTTGGGACAGCCCCAGTAGATAATCGGCGGTCACACCGTAAAACTTCGCCAGCTTGATAATAGCATAGTGACTGATGTCCTTAAAATCCTTTGCTTCATAGCTGCCCAGCGCAGACTTGGAGAGATTTACCTGCTCCTCAAGCTGCTCCAGCGTCAGCCCACGCTCCACACGCAAATCTTTCAATCGTTCTTGTATGGATAGTTCCATGCTGTCCCCCTTGTCTGCTCGATAAATGGTAAGTTGTAAATATCATTTTACATTTTTATATGAAATCACAATATGACTTGGTGCAAATAATGCTGATGCAATAATCAATAGCACTGACCTACTCATAATCCCACTAAATAAGAACAACATTGAAGGAATAATAGAAAGTGCTAATGCTCTGAAAACGCTGTTTTTCTTAAAACATATAATCCAAATAGCACAATAAAGCATTACCAATATGGTATCTACAATCAGATATAGTGCAAATGCTTCGTCAGACCACCACCCGAACCAAGTTCCCGGAATATTGATTATCATGAATCCGAAACAACCCAATCTCCCTACTTGTTCTGTGACCTCAACATATTTATTGTTCCACTTATTATCAAATCCATCTTTGCACTTAATCGCAAATACAACATTGGGTATCATAATGACTGCAATAAAAATCAGCCCAAAAACATTAAACCATTCCATATTATCTACCATCACAAACTTCGATTTTCTCAATTCTCCAAACTGGAAGTTTTTTTTCTGCAACCCACCAATCAATTTTAACCGTATCGGCAGAGCAGTTCCCTGCTTATTTACTGGTTCTGCAATTCTCCATTTATATAACAGTCTTTAAAGGTATTGTTTCTGCGTACCGGTTCTCCTCCTATGTCAATATTCTGAATATTACTAACCTCTACCTGCTGAAATGTATTCTTAATAATCGCCACATTTAGATTGATATTTTCAAATTTACTCTTGGTAAACTGCACAGCAAATATCATGTTCATAATACACTCTAAGTTGTTTCCTGTACAATTCGTCACAGTCCCACCTTGCAGGGTTAAATCCGCAAGAAGATTTATGTCAGAAAAAGTACATTCTTCAAATGTACAATCTGTAATTTCAGACTGTTCCTCATAGCCGGATATTTTTAAATCATGCATAGTACATTTTGAAAAACTGCTGTCTGATATTATCAGATATAAATTTTCTAATGTTCCCTTAAAAACGGTATTGATAAATTGACAGTTTTCAAATTCAATCAAATCTACCTGATTATCTATAAACTGAACATTTCGAAAGGTACAATTTTGAAATGTCATACGATGACACTTTATATTATCCAATACCACATCTTCAAAAATCTCACCATCTAAGTCACAACAATCACTTCTCGCCGGATAGTATGAGGTGTTTACAACATCATTGTTTATTTCCCTTAAAATTCCTTCTTTGTTCATAATAATATTTACCCCCTCAAATCCCGATTTGTCGTTCTGTTATTTCCATTCTACCACAATTCCGAGAGCGTGGAAATCTTTTATTTTCCGGGCTGATTTCCGACCTTATGGATATACGGCACAGGAGGTCAAAAAAGTATACACTTGAGGTAGTTCATCGATGGACAGCACCTTGAAAAATCGAATGACCGTCCGAAAAGGAATACCTCTCCCGGAGAAGCAGCGCATTTGCGTACCAAAGGAGAAACACGCCGCAGAAATGGGGCAGGAAGCCTTTTCGGGGAGAACGGCACAGAAAAGCAAAATGGAGGGAACGAATGAGAGATAACCCATATAAACGACTGCCGCCCATAGAGCGCAAGCAGGACGGTTCCCTTTATCGCATGACCCCGGCGCAGAGGAAACAGGCAAACGCCCTGATCCGCCGGGAGTGCTGCAACTATGAGGACGGGAACTGTATGCTCCTGGACGATGGGGACGCCCACACCTGCCCCCAGGCCATTTCTTTCTCGGTCTGCTGCAAGTGGTTCCGCTGGTCTGTCTTACCACAAGCGGGTACGCTGGAAGCAGAGATTTTCCGGGGAAAGGACTTGAAATGCTGTGAGGTCTGCGGCGGCGTGTTCGTCCCAAAATCCAACCGGGCAAAATACTGCCCGGACTGCGCCGCCAGAGTTCACAGGCGGCAGAAAGCGGAAAGTGAACGGAAAAGGAGGTCGAGCGTGGACAATTAGGCAGGAAAAAAGCCTTGATTTATAAGGCTTCCAGAGGGCAGAACCGGGGCAGGTCATATAAAATATCGTCTGCCCCCGGAAATGCCGTTCTAACTGTCCACAAAGCACACTATGACAAACACGATTTATATTCATCAGCCGGAAAAGGCGGTCAGCTTTACCCGGCTTCCGAATTTCCTTTTTGAAGCCCCCACATTCACACCCCTGTCCAACGAAGCAAAGGTACTGTATGCCTTTATCCTGCGCCGGACAGACCTGTCCCGGAAAAACGGCTGGGCAGATGAATATGGGCGGATTTACCTTTATTATCCCATCAACGAGGTAGTGGAGCTGCTCCACTGCGGGCGGCAGAAGGCGGTCAACACCCTGCGGGAACTGCAATATGCCGGACTGGTGGAAATCCAGAAGCAGGGCTGTGGAAAACCCAACCGCATTTACCCAAAATCCTACGAAGCGGTTCCAAACACCGACTTCAAGAAATCCCATTCTGGTACGCCGGAGGGCTGAAAACCGCACTCGATGAGTACGATAATCAATCCTCTTGAAGTACGAAAACCAGACGGTATATAGAAATACAGAGATAAAAACGATTTTATTTATATCTTATCCATTCCCTTCCTATCTGAGATATTTTCTGTGGGATTTTCCTGTGGAAAAGTCCCGGAAAGGAACGGAATGGGGAAAGGAGTTTCATGGCACAACACGCAATTTTGCGATTTGAAAAACACAAGGGCAATCCGGCAAGACCGCTGGAAGCCCATCACGAACGGCAAAAGGAACAGTACGCCAGCAATCCCGACATTGACACCAGCCGGAGCAAGTACAATTTCCACATCGTCAAGCCGGAGGGCAGGTACTACCACTTCATTCAAAACCGCATTGAACAGGCAGGCTGCCGCACCCGCAGGGACAGCACCCGGTTTGTGGATACGCTGATTACCGCCAGCCCGGAATTTTTTAAAAAGAAGTCCCCAAAGGAGATACAGGAATTTTTCCAGAGGGCGGCTGATTTCTTAATCGGGCGGGTAGGGAAAGAAAATATCGTGTCGGCGGTGGTACACATGGACGAGAAAACGCCCCACCTGCATT
>OGPT01001497.1_pt1 | contig 21281 bp, 16 predicted proteins | sample 1552951 | NCBI WGS metagenome assembly OGPT01 (sample SAMEA2580224, study PRJEB22360) | human gut metagenome | biome: human gut; feature: human-associated habitat; material: faeces | place: Denmark | collected 2008/2010
TTATATGATGATGCTGGTTATGAGCATCGGTTATGCCTATGCACAAGGAAAGGCAGACATCAAATTCGAACAGACCACCCACAACTTCGGCACATTCTCCGAAAACAGTCCGGTAGTCAGCTACACCTTTAAGTTTACGAACGTAGGCGATGCTCCGCTTGTCATCCATCAAGCTGTAGCTTCCTGCGGATGTACCGTTCCCGAATATTCACAAGAACCGATAGCACCGGGAAAGACAGGAACAGTGAAAGTAACCTATAATGGAACCGGAAGATACCCCGGACACTTCAAGAAATCCATCACCCTGCGCACCAATGCCAAAACGGAAATCATGCGATTGTTTATCGAAGGGGACATGACCGCTAAAGATGCCAAATAAGCATTTTACCATACAGAATTAAGGAGATTTTTTTAAATCTCCTTTTTTTTTGCTTTCTTTGCCTAAAATGCGAAGATAGGCTGCACCTCAGCAGAATAATAATGAGCTTGCTCATTTTATCCAGCATTCGGTTTGCACTATCTTTGAAGTCTATTAAAGAAAAACATAAAACTACAAAACCTATGAAACAAGAAGAAGAACCTATTACCGGCTTGCCGGAAAATGCGTTCCGTGAACTGAAACCGGGAGAAGTGTACAACCCTCTGATGAGCCCGGACAAGAAGTATTCAGAAGTAAATGCCTGGTCGGTGACATGGGGTATTCTGATGGCCATTCTCTTTTCGGCCGCAGCCGCCTATCTGGGGCTAAAGGTGGGGCAAGTATTCGAAGCCGCCATCCCCATCGCCATCATTGCCGTCGGCGTATCAGGTGCCGCCAAACGCAAGAACGCATTGGGCGAAAACGTCATTATCCAGTCTATCGGTGCCAGTTCTGGCGTCATCGTGGCAGGTGCCATCTTCACCCTTCCGGCGCTTTATATCCTTCAGGAAACCTATCCGAAAGAAATCACTGTTACCTTTGCACAAGTCTTTATCAGCTCTCTGCTGGGAGGTGTGCTGGGTATTCTCTTCCTTATCCCCTTCCGTAAATATTTCGTGAGCGACATGCACGGCAAGTATCCCTTCCCCGAAGCAACAGCCACCACACAAGTGCTCGTCTCCGGTGAAAAGGGCGGCAGCCAGGCAAAACCATTACTCATGGCAGGTATCATCGGTGGTCTATACGACTTCATCGTGGCAACCTTCGGCTGGTGGAACGAGAATTTCACTACCCGCGTATGCGGCCTCGGCGAAATGCTGGCCGAGAAAGCCAAGCTGGTATTCAAGGTTAATACGGGTGCTGCCGTGCTCGGTCTGGGTTATATCGTGGGACTGAAATACGCGTCCATCATCTGTGCCGGTTCGCTGGCCGTATGGTGGATTATCATCCCCGGTATGTCCATGATTTGGGGAGACTCCGTACTGAACCAATGGAACCCCGAAATCACAGCAACCGTAGGCGCTATGGCTCCGGAAGATATTTTCAAATACTATGCCAAGAGCATCGGTATCGGTGGTATAGCCATGGCAGGTATCATCGGCATTATCAAGTCCTGGGGCATCATTAAGAGCGCCGTAGGGCTGGCTGCCAAAGAAATGGGCGGTAAATCCAATGTAGAGGCCAGCGTGAAGCGCACGCAACGGGACATCTCCATGAAGATTATCGCCATCGGCTCCATCATCACATTGCTGCTGGTTGTTCTGTTCTTCTACTTCGATGTGATGCAAGGTGACCTGACACATACCATTGTAGCCATCCTGCTGGTAGCAGGTATCGCTTTCCTGTTCACTACCGTGGCAGCCAATGCCATTGCGATTGTGGGCACAAATCCCGTATCCGGAATGACGCTGATGACATTGATTCTGGCATCCGTAGTCATGGTAGCCGTAGGGTTGAAAGGTCCCGGAGGAATGGTTGCGGCACTGGTGATGGGTGGTGTTGTATGTACGGCACTGTCCATGGCGGGAGGCTTCATCACAGACTTGAAAATCGGTTACTGGCTGGGTAGCACGCCTGCCAAGCAGGAGACCTGGAAGTTCCTCGGAACCATCGTTTCTGCCGCTACCGTAGGTGGTGTAATGATTATCCTGAACAAGACATACGGTTTCACCAGCGGACAACTGGCTGCTCCGCAGGCCAATGCCATGGCAGCCGTTATCGAACCTCTGATGAACGGTGTGGGTGCTCCTTGGCTGCTCTACGGCATCGGTGCAGTGCTGGCCGTCATCCTCAACTTCTGCAAGATTCCCGCACTGGCATTTGCATTGGGTATGTTCATCCCATTGGAACTGAATGTCCCGTTGGTAGTAGGCGGTGCCGTCAACTGGTACGTGACCAGCCGCAGCAAGGATGCCGCTCTCAATGCCGAACGCGGGGAAAAAGGCACACTGCTTGCCTCCGGTTTCATTGCCGGCGGTGCATTGATGGGCGTGGTAAGCGCCGCCATGCGCTTCGGAGGAATCAACCTCGTGAACGATGCATGGTTGCAAAACACTTGGTCTGAAGTGCTGGCGCTGGGTGCTTATGCCATTCTGATATTCTACCTCATCAAAGCTTCCATGAAAACCAAATAACCTTTAAATACCAAGAACATGAAAAAGATTCTACTTTTATCTTTTCTATTTGCAACGACCATGTTATCTGCACAAAAGCCCGTTGAGCTGCCCCTATGGCCCAACGGTGCCCCCAATAACAACGAACTGACCAATTCCGGACAGAACCATAACAACGAATGGGTGTCCGATGTCACCACCCCTACCCTTACGGTGTATCCTGCCTCCCACCCCAACGGCATGGCCATCATCATGTGTCCGGGAGGTGGCTACGGAGGGCTGGCCATGAAGCACGAGGGACACGACATGGCTCCCTGGTTCAACACACAAGGCATCACCTATGCAGTACTGAAATACCGTATGCCCAACGGGCACCATGAAGTGCCCCTTTCCGATGCCGAACAAGCCATCCGCATGGTACGCAAACATGCCGCTGAATGGGGTGTCAATCCTCAGCGCGTAGGCATCATGGGCGCTTCTGCCGGCGGCCATCTGGCAGCTTCGCTTGCCACACTATACAGCAGTGACAAAACCCGTCCCGACTTCCAGATCTTGTTCTATCCGGTGATTTCCATGCAGAAAGGCGTTACCCATGGAGGTTCCCGCCAGAACCTTATCGGAGAAAATCCATCTCAGGAGCTGGAACAAAAATACTCCCTCGAAAGACAAGTGTCCCCACGCACTCCGCAGGCTTTTATCATGCTTTCTTCGGACGACGACGCAGTGCCACCCATCAACGGCATTGGCTATTTCCTCGCCTTGCGTGACCACAAAGTGCCTGCCAGCCTGCATGCCTACCCTACCGGCGGACATGGCTGGGGATTCCGGGACAACTTCACCTACAAGCGTCAATGGACGGAAGAACTGGAGAAGTGGTTGCGTGAAGGGCTCGTATTCCCGGTCTCTGAACCTACCACAAAGAAATAAAAGCAATTATGAATAAAAAGTATTTTTTACTCACTTGCCTCGCAGCTTTTCCCTTTGCCCTGACTGCTCAGGAGAACAATCGCTACGAAGAGATTACCAACCCCAAGCTGACAAGCATCAACCGGGAGCCTGCCCGCAGCACGTTCACCTCCTACGTCACGGAGGCCGATGCCGTCATCAATGACCGCAAGAACGGAACCTTCCGCTTGTCCCTTAACGGGAAATGGAAATTCCATTATGTGGAAACCTTCGCCGACCGCCCCACGGACTTCATGATGGACCGTGTGGACGCCAGCCGCTGGCCGGACATCAATGTACCCGGAAACTGGGAGTTGCAAGGATTCGGCACGCCCATCTACGTGAACCATCCCTATGAGTTCTGTTCTTCGGGCTATCCTCCTTATTGGGACAAGCCCAACCCTCCGTACGTTCCCAAGGAATGGAATCCCACCGGCACCTATCGCCGCGAGTTCACCCTTCCGGGAGACTGGGACGATAAGGAGATTTTCCTGAGTGCCGACGGTGTACGCGGGGCAGCCTTCTACTACCTTAACGGCAAGTTTGTAGGCATGAGTAAAGATGCAAAGACTCCGGCGCGTTTCAACGTCAGCGCCATTGCCAAGAAAGGGAAGAATGTCATTGCCATTCAGATACACCGCTTTTCCGATGCCAACTATCTGGAATGCCAGGACTTCTGGCGCATCAGTGGTATCGAACGGGACATTTACTTATATGCCCAGCCTCAAATCCATCTCACAGACTTCAAGGTGGAAGCTCCTCTGGACGACAACTACCGGAACGGTATCCTCAAGGTAAAGGTGCAGTTTACCAATGAAAGCGGACAAAACGCCCCATTTGTCGTTGGTTACCGCCTGCTGGACAAGAACGACCAGCAGATAGCCCAGTCCTCTACTCAGGTCAGCGGTGACCAAACGGAAGTGGAATTCACCAAGAAGACCATCCAGGAACCCCTGCAATGGACAGCCGAAACGCCCAACCTCTATACCCTCGTCGTCAGCTTGAAGCGCCCGAACGGAGATGTGATTGAAGCGACAAGCTGCAAAGTAGGTTTCCGTACAGTGGAAATCAAGGACAAGCAACTGTTGGTAAACGGACAACCTATCCTCGTGAAAGGCGTGAACTATCACGAACACAACGAGAATACCGGTCACTATGTCTCCGAAGAACTGATGAAGAAAGATTTCGAGCTTTGGAAGAGATACAATGTCAATACCGTACGCACTTGCCACTATCCCCAGCAGGAACGTTTCTACGAACTCTGCGATGAATATGGTATCTACGTCATCGACGAAGCCAATATCGAAAGTCACGGCATGGGTTACGACTTGCGGGTAGGCGGTACGCTGGGAAACAATCCGCTCTTCATGAATGCCCATCTCGACCGCACCATGAATATGTACGAGCGGGACAAGAACCATCCGTCAGTCATCATCTGGTCGCTGGGCAACGAAGCCGGGAACGGATTGAATTTCTACGTCACTTACAACACCTTGAAGACACTCGACAGCCGTCCCATCCAGTATGAACGTGCACTGTTGGAATGGAATACGGACATCTACTGCCCGATGTATGCTCCCCCTTCCTATCTGGAGAAGTATGCCCGGAACAAGGAGATGACGCGTCCCCTCATTCTTTGCGAGTATGCCCATGCCATGGGCAACAGTCTCGGCAACTTCCAGGACTACTGGGATATCATCGAAAAATATCCCATCCTCCAGGGCGGCTGTATCTGGGACTGGGTAGACCAAGGCTTTGCCGCCAAGACAGACGACGGCCGTAAATACTGGACCTATGGCGGCGATTATGGCGAGAACGGCACTCCCTCCGACGGCAATTTCTGCATCAACGGCGTGGTATACCCCGACCGCAGTGTCAAACCGCAGACGGAAGAGATGGGGAAGGTCTACCAGAACATCAAGTTCCTCGACTTCGACAAGCAAACTTCCACCGTGAAAATCCGCAATGATTTCTCTTTCACCAATCTCGACAAGTACGACTTCTACTACATCATCCGCGACCATGGAAAGGAAGTCTACCGTGGCAAGATTGAAAATATCCATGCTGCACCGGGCAAGACAGTAACCACCGGCTTTCTGAACGGCATACCCAAAGAGAAACAGACAACGGGAGATGTACGCATCGAGTTCTATGCAGCCATCAAGACGGCAGAACCTTTCCTCCCGGCCGGCACGGTCATTGCACGCGAACAGACCTACGTCCATACCTTCTACAAGAAAGAGGCTACGGCACAGAAGCCCGCCACTTCTAAGGAAGAAGGAAATTTGGTGGCGTTCTTCGGTCCCGACTTCAAAGCCACCTTCGACAAGCAAAGCGGCCTACTCACCTCCTATTTGTACAAGAAGCACGAGTACATACTGAACGGTCAAGGTCCCCGCCCATTCTTCTGGCGTGCACCGACGGACAATGATTATGGAGCCAACCTCCCCGTCCGCCTCAAAGCCTGGAAAGAGGCAAGCTATCAAGAACCAAAAGCCGAAAGTTTCCAAGTGACTCCGGGCAGCAATGCCACGACAGTAAAGGTGACCTATCATTTTCCGCAGACAGATGCCCGTTGGGACATCACCTATAAGATATATGCCAACGGAGTTATCAAGGTAGACAACCGCTTCGTGGCCGAAGGAGACCAGGCTTCGATGATACCGCGTGTAGGCCTGCGGATGCAGTTGCAAAAGATCTTTACAGACTTGACCTACTACGGTCGCGGTCCGGAGGAAAACTACCGAGACCGCCGTACCTCCCAGTTTATTGGAGAGTATACTATCCCGCTCAAGGATATGTACGAGCCTTACGTCCGCCCGCAAGAGAACAACCATCGCACAGACATCTATTGGTGCGCCCTTACCGATAAGACGCAACGTGGCTTGCTACTCATCGCCGACCGCACCTTCGAACTGAACGCCTCCAACTATCCCCTGGAGAGCATGGATAGCGGCGACACGATTGATAACGGTGCTCCGCGTACCGAAAAGACCCATCATCGCCACCTCACCGATCCTCTGCCGGAAAAGATGGTTGATTTGTTCATTGACTACCGCATGATGGGTGTCGGTGGAGACGACAGTTGGGGCGCAACCGCCCATGAACCCTATCTGATTCGTCCGGGCAAAGAGAATGCCATTGAATACGGTTTCTCCCTTGTTCCGTTCGATAAAAAGGAGGATTATAAATATTTAATCCAGCAATATTGAATTTAATCCCTCCGGATTAAGCTTTTATAAAAAGGATGTAGTAAATTTGCTGCATCCTTTTTACGTTTAAGAACAATAATAATCAAAAGAGAGAAAAATGAAAACAATGACTAAATTTATGTTCAGCGCCCTCTGCGCCGCAGCCATGGTAACTTCCGTTTCTGCCCAGGGAGGGAAAGATATGTTGAGCAATGGAATAAAGTATCTGGATGTGCCATACGTAGCCCATACGCTGGAAGCAGATGGTCCCGAAGAACTCGTCATCAACTGCGATGAGGTAGACTGCACCACGCTGGTGGAATATGTGCTGGCAGAGACACTCACCCCCAAATTGGCCGACGGAGACATCTCGGAAAGCGCTTTCGCCGATAACCTGCAAAAAATCCGTTACCGTGACGGTAAAATCGACGGGTACACTTCCCGCCTGCATTATATTGCCGACTGGATAAACAATGGCGTACGCAACGGCTTCCTTCAGGATGTAACGGGCGCCATGAGTCCCGACACCGAACAGTTATCCATCTCCTACATGTCTTCCCACCCCCAACTCTACAAGCAGCTGGCAAATTCTCCGGAGAACATAGCCAAAATGAAGAAGATTGAACAATCCTTGTCCAGCAAGGAAATTCACTATCTTCCCAAAGCCAAACTTCCCGCCGATGGTCTCCCGTGGATTAAAGACGGCGATATCATAGCCATCACCACCAACACTCCGGGGCTGGACGTAGCCCACATGGGAATCGCTTTCTATGCAGATGGCAAACTCCTGTTGGTACACGCTTCTTCTACCGACAAGAAAGTGGTTGTTTCCAAAGTCCCCTTGTCCCAAATGCTGAAAGACAATAATAAGTGGACGGGAATACGGGTGCTGAGAATGAAGAAATAAGGTGAAATACTATAATACGGAAAAGGCGATGGAGAATAGAATCTCCATCGCCTTTTCCATATATATGATTGTTCGTTCCTATTCCTCTACGACAATATATTCATCAATATTCCGTGTTTCTTTACTGAAGTTCACACCTACTTTCACTAATTTCCTGCCATCCAAGGTATAAGGAATCAGATACCCCTTCTCATCTATTTGCGTCAGAGCTGCGTCGGCTGTACCGTCCAGTTTGAACTCAAAAACATAAATAGCGGTAGGGGTATGAACTACCGCGTCCGCACGGCCGCGGCTGCTGCGAACCTCGGACCGGATGAACTGTCCCAGCAAAGTAAACACTACATAAAAAATAACCTGATAATGACGTTCCGTATCATCACTCAACTCGTACGGAATACCGGAGAAGAATATCTTAAGACGCTCCATAAACGCCTCCACATCCCCACTCTTCAATTCACGCATGAATTTAGCGATGTGGAAACCAGTCTCATCATCAGTAACTTTAGTATAAAAAGGAACCAGAAAATTCAGAAAGCCGTAACGAACCTCATCATTTGGAAAGCCTAAAGTGTATAGCTTCACATCATCATCATACCCTTTTATGGTCAAATAACCACTTTGATAAATCATCGGAAGAGGATTATTTGTTTCCGCACGATATTCAGAGAAAGCGGAAGCCAGCACTTCCACTCCATCTATCAATAGACGTATATCGTAATCACTCTGCTTCAGCAAGTCAACCAAGTAAGTAGGTGTGCCGGTCTGAAACCAATAGTGCCCCATCTCTTCTGCATCAAAAGCATTCAATACACTGAACGGATTGAACATTCCTACACCTTCCGGATGAAAATGGTAACCATCATATTGACGTTCCATCAAATCAATCACTTCTTGTAAGGATATCCCTCTTCGTTTAGCCAGTCTCTCAAGTTCCGGCAGAAAGGTTTTCACCAACTCCTCTTTGGTAATACCACACAAAGCAGCGTAAGGAGACTTCATGCTGATATCATTCAGCTGATTCAAGTCACTGAACACACTTACTTGCGCAAACTTGGTCACTCCGGTCAGGAAAACAAAACGAAGATAACGGTCAGCGCTCTTCAAGACACCGTAGAACGCTTTCAATATTTTCCAATACTCATCCAGCAAGTTCTCATCCAAGACCGCTTGAAGCAATGGCTTGTCATACTCATCAATCAGCACAACAACCTGCTTTCCCGTCTGAGTGCATGCCTGCTCTATCACGTAAGCAAAACGCTCCTCCGGACTACGGTCTTTCTTCTCCTGGCCATAGAGCAGCTCCCATTTCTCCAGATACTGATTAAGCATAGCCGTCAGGTCAGCAGCAGTTTCATATTTCCGGGCATTCAAGTCAAGATGTAGAACAGGATACTGTTCCCACTTCGTTTCCAACTGTTCGATGGCCAAGCCCTAAAACAAGTCTTTACGCCCTTGAAAGTAGGCTTCAAAGGTAGAAAGAAGCAGACTCTTGCCAAAACGACGGGGACGGCTCAAGAAATAAGGAGTAGAAGTAGATGCTATTTGATAAATCATAGCCGTCTTATCTACATAAAGAAAATTCCCTTCACGAAGCTTATCAAAAGTCTGTATGCCTATCGGCAATTTACGCATCTGTTCCATGTTATTATAACCTGATTGGTGTATCACAAAGGTACGATTTATATTTCAAAAAAAGACGAAAGGCGATGGAGATTTTAGTCTCCATCGCCCTTCATTATTTTACTAATCATCATTTCAGCATTACTCACGTAGACTGGTGCAATCCGAAATACTTCTTCATAAAACAGATATAAAGAAAACAAAGCAAAAGAATTATACCTGCCAAATACCAATAACCGTAACCTAAACACATTATATATCCTACGATTATGATTGCCTGCACCGCCATGTAAATAGAAGAAACCATTACATGAGGAATCTTCAACTCATTCGCCATAATCTGATACAGATGCTTGCGATGCGGCAAACCGATATTCTCATGAAGCATCAGGCGGTGAATGATAGTCAATACACTATCCACACCGTAAACGGATAAAAGGACTATCCAGCTGAAATCTTCCGTTTCAATGATGAGCCTGCCTATCAGGAAAAGAAGGATGAAGGCAATGCTCACAGAACCCACATCACCCGCAAAGCATTTGGCTTTCTTACGGAAATTGAAGAAACAGAAAACTAGAACGGAACAGATAACGGTATAGATGAAATCCGCTTCCACAAAAGTAACCACCTCCTTATTGATATAGGCCAACGCAGCAAGAATAACCAGAGAATAACCGCCGGTTATGCCGTTAATCCCATCCATAAAGTTGTAGGCATTGATGATGCCCGTACAGACTATCAAGGCTATGACTATCCACCACCAGGACAAAGAGAACAGTCCCCACTGATAAAACATCATAGCCATAGCAGAGAAATGGAAAAGCAGTCTTGTCATTTGTCCGGTGGATTTTATATCGTCCACGAAGCTGATGAACGTCACCAGTGTCAAGGCAAGCAGGAACCAGGGATATTCAAAGCCACTCGTCAGGAAATAGGCAAACGCCCCGAAATAGAAAATAATCCCACCACCGCGTAAAGTCACTTTCGTATGGGAACTCCGCTCATTGGGCTTGTCGATGATATTGCACCTATCAGCTATTCTAAAATAAAAAAGTTCTGCTAAAAACAGCAGAACCAAGACCATCCAATAATACATCATCCGTTTTTGATTATCCAGTAAAATCAAAGCTGAATACATGTAAATCCCAAAGATACAATACCCAGCCCTATCAATATGACATCTAAATATACATTCATTCTATCTTGAAGTTTTCCAATACACGGGTCGGCTTCCATCCCAATTCACGCATCGCCTTTTCGTTACTGAAAGTAAGCGATTCTGTGATTTTCTTCAATTTCAAAGAATTGATAGGCGCTTTTTTTCCTAAGCAATCTCCTACCAAAGCCATACATTTAGCTGCCCAATAAGGTATTGAGAAAGGCATTTTTTTATTCAGCTGTTTGCAAATAACCGCTTCCAACTCTCTGAAAGAAGGATGGTAACTATCACATACATTATAGACACCTCCTTTTTCTGCCAACAAAGGAACCAGACTTGCTATATCCTGTACCATCAACACACTCTTCCGCGCACGACTTCCGGCAATACCTAAATATCTTCCATTGCGTATGCCTTGAATCATCGCTCCTAAATTTCCCGGAGGATTACACCCAGCAATTAAGGAAGGACGAATAATCCCCAAAATAACGTTGTGTTTGTAGCACCATTTCTGCAAGAACTCTTCGGCCAGACGTTTGCTCATGGCATACGGAGTTTTCCCACCCAAAGGATACTCTTCTGTTATATCTTCTCCATACTCACAACCATATACGGCTACTGTAGAAATAAAGATAAAAGCTCGGGGAACCCCTCTTCTTTCCAATGCTGCACAAAGATTCTTTGTACCTTGCAGATTTACATCAAAAAAAGCTTGTTTCTCTGCTTTCGTCTTGGGCGTCACATGTGCTTTTCCAGCTGCATGAAGAACGATATCATACCGTTCACGCAGCTCCGGTATCTCCTGTGCCATGTTCACGGTATAGTCATCCTGTGGCAACAGACCTACAGTAGTAACCTCATATATAGCTTCCAAAAGAGGATGTACGTTGTTACCCAAGAACCCGGAGGCCCCTGTAAATAAAAGTTTCATGAAAATTAAATAGAAAAAATTAACTCAAAAGAAAAGTTATATCAAAATGCAGTTCCGGAGTCATAACAAAATTCCTTCCCCTTGTTAACTAATAAAAACAAATCAATGTCGCTATCCGGATGTACATCACCACGTGCCTCGTTCCCATAGAGAATAACCTTCAAATCAAGAAAGTTGCGATGTAATGTTTTTTTATATTAATGATATGAAGTGCAGACAACTCATAGAAACTTTATTAAGCATGGTGACAAAGTTTCCCAAAAACATGTAACATTCAAGAACAGATTACTTCAGACTTGTATACGCCGATTTTGTTTTTTTATTAATGTCACGCCGCTCTTTATCAAAAAACCATCCCCATTTATTCAGATAATAAATAGCCGCCTTTACGTGTATCCAAAACAAACGAAAATTTTTGTGTGATCCTTTTTCAAAAGCATGAATAATAGTGACTTTCGGATAATACATCGTTCTGTATTTCTGATAAATACGACGGTTCAAATCCGTATCTTCACCATACATGAATATTCCTTCATCAAACACTCCCACTTCTTCAATAACAGACTTACGAAGAAACATAAAACATCCGGACAAATAAGGAACATTCATTTCACTTTCATAATCTGCAAAATGCATTTCAAATCTATCATTTATCCTCCTTTTTATGCTTTTAAAGGGAATAAACATACGTCCTATCCAATCCATAGGTGTGGGTAATAGTTTGCACAAATATTGTAAGTCCCCATTAGGATAGATAATTTTAGGCATCACATTTCCTACATCAAGATTGCGTTCCATATAATCATAAAGTTTCTCCAAAGTTCCAAGAGCAAAAGAAACATCAGGATTCAATACCAAATGATATTTACCCATTTTTTCCGGATGTCTTAATATTACATTATGACCAGCACCAAAACCATTATTAGAATTCATAAAAATATATTCAAGACGAGAATCCTGAGGAATTAAATTTTTCAATTCATTCGTTGGAGAATTATCTATTATATACAATTTTATATTCAATGTTGTCAACAAAACACTATCAATAACATCTTGCAACACAGCAAACTTATTTCTATAAGTAACAATAGCTATAGAAAGAGTATTTTCTTCTACCATCCCCCTAATATATAAAAATGAATCATTCGCCTAAACAAATCTTTGCATTACATTCTCAACAATTTGATGCATATCATAATACCGATATTCAGCTAAGCGTCCCCCAAAAATAACATTTGATTCTTTGTTGCATAGATCACGATATTTCTGTGCCAGCAGATTGTTCCTTTCATCATTTATTGGATAATACGGTTCCATCCCATCTTTCCACTCCATAGAGTATTCTTTACTGATTACTGTAAAAGGAAAACTATTAACATCTTCTCCAAATATTTCAAAATGTTTATGCTCAATAATTCTAGTATACGGAACATCTATATCTGTATAATTAACCACAGCATTTCCCTGAAAATTTGAAGTTTCCATAATTTCTTGTTCAAAATACACTGTTCTATATTCTAACATTCCAAAACAATAATTATAAAACTCATCTATTCGACCAGTAAAGACTATTTTATTAGCAAAACTTTCCCAATATTTTCTATCCACAAAAAAATCTGTATTGACCCTTGTTTCCACATCTCTTAAAAGCCCATCAACAAGTTTATTATAACCGCCAATAGGAATTCCTTGATACTTATCATTAAAGTAATTATTGTCAAACACAAATCTTACAGGAAGACGTTTAATTATAAAACTAGGGAGTTCTGAACATTTTCGTCCCCATTGTTTCTCCGTATATCCTTTGATTAAGGTTTCATAAATATCATTACCTATCAGCATTTTAGCTTGTTCTTCCAGATTACGAGGTTCTAAAATTCCTTCAATCTGCATCTTAGATATAACCTCAGATTTTTGTATTTCTATCTTCTGCATAGCCTCCAGAGGAGTAACCACTCCCCACATCTGATAGAACGTATTCATGTTGAAAGGAAGATTATACAACTTACCTTTATAATTAGCTATAGGAGAATTAGTATATCTATTAAACTCTACGATAGAATTTACAAAATCCCAAACCGCTTTATTGGAAGTATGAAATATATGTGCTCCATACTTATGCACATTTATTCCACCCACATTTTCGCAATAAACATTTCCTCCCAGATGTGCACGTTTATCAATTACAAGACATCTTTTCCCCTGCTTTGTAGCCAAGTGAGCAAAAACAGCCCCATACAAACCTGCGCCAACAATCAAATAATCATATTTCATCATATTATCTCAAAAAATTAACGTTAAATATGCCCATTGACATTAGTGCAGAAAACCATTTTTCACCTCTTTTATTAGACTCTTCCTCAGCTGACATGAGATATAAAATAGGAAGCTCACAACAAGATCTTCCTGATTCCATTTCTTTGCGAATAAAAATATCCGTTAGGAATTCAGCATAATACCCCGACATTCTATTGTATAAACGATTAGATATAGCCTTTACATCACCCACACTCATATCATAATGCTTTTTCAAAACATCAAATACGAATGTTGCATACCTCTCAAACATATCTTTCGGAAAAATAAATAAATTGGCCGAGTGGAATTTGTGACCAGCCATTACTTTTTCCATTACATCCACATAATCAGGATAATATTGGCGAATGATGGATTTCACTTCATCTACTCTCTGAAAACCACAAATAATAGAGAAATGCTCATACACAGTTCTTGTACTTAATGAAACCTCTTTAGAACAATAAAATTTAGAAGAATTCTGCTTTACAGATTCCATTAACGAATTTTGAAAATTTTCTATTTCTTTCTCCAATGCAACCTCACTGCAGGGAATATATGGTTCATTAGTAAAACGAGCACTATATTTCCATATATGTAAAAATTTACTACCCCAAAAGCAACATGAATGAAATAGCTTATTTAAAAAACTCAATTTTCTGAAAGTGAGGAATCTTCTATAATGGCATAAACCAAAATAATCATAATCGGGACGATTCTTCCACAAATAATAAATAGCGGTAAGTTCACAGTAGTAAAGATTAAGATGTGAAATATTATCTCCTTCACAATCTTTCTGAATACCCAAATCAAAAGTTGCCTGCTCAGCACCTACATGAATAGGAAGGAATAAATCGTTCTTTAAAATTATTCCACGTTTATGATGTGCTACAGCTATAATAGCTTTCAAAGACATAGTTATGATTTCAAATAATTAGAAAAAAATATTTTAAAAAAAATGGCAGACTTAGTTAATACTATCAAATGAATAGCTCTTCGCAAAATCATCATAAAATAATCGATCCGGTCAGAAAAGGATTTCTTCTCAATAGCCCGCACGCATTGGCACAAGACAGTAAAGCGTCTTATCAGTACTGCCCTATCCTTAGAAAGGCTAGTAAAATCTTGAATAAGCTCTGTATTAAGAACATATATATACGGATTAAAGGCTTTGAATCTATTAAAGAACTCATGATCATTATAATCCAAATAAACCTTTTCACTATATCCTCCACAAGCCTTATAAGCCTGCACATTAACTAGCAATCCACTATTAATGACCGTATAATTTTGCGTCGCAAGTTTTCCCGTTTGTACATCTTTCATGAAACGTCCCCTTTTATGAAAAAACAGACAAGGGGACATATAGCCTCTACCCTCTACTTTTACTTTGGGAACAAACATATTATAACTACATTCTTTCTCTAGTCCTTCAAAATACACACTTAAAAAGTTTGCTGGCAAACTTGTATCTTGGTCCAATAATAAAAGCCATTCCCAATTATTTTTCTCAGCATATTTACAAGCTTCATTATATGGTTTGCTCAAACCAGGATTAGAAGAATCTGATATAAATTTTAAGGGACAACCCAACAAGAAATTGTTTCCCACACCATCATCATCCGGACAAGGAGAATTGTCATATATATAAAAACAGACTCTATCACGATATTCAGACAACTGAAATTGTAAGCTTTTTAAAGGAATCACGTCTTTCAACTTAAATTTATAAAGTACAATTACAATTAAGATTTTCATTACAAAGTTTTTTTAGCATGATAATAAGGGTTGAGTGCATAAGCATACATTATGAGTAAAGTAATCATTCCGTTTGAACTGATAAGATAAGGATTTGTGCCACCTGCAAAAAGATAAGACAAATATCCTATAGATATCGCTTTCCAATAAAGCAACAATCTTCGTTTTTTATATATCAACACCAAAGGATAAACATATACAATCAAGAATAGCAATCCTAACGGCATTCCAAAGAATCGAATTATTTCGTAGTAAAAAAGTTCTGATGCAACAGCATTTCTCCCTCTTACTCCTAAAGAATCAAAAGTTGCCCCAACCCCATTCCCCCAAATCAAAGTCTCAGGATTGTCATCAAGGTGATAAAAGAATGCTTGGGTCAATTTTTTTTTCGCGTCCAACGACAATTCCCCTTTATCATTAAGTAACGCTATGACAAGAAACAATGTGAAAACAGACAAGATAACAAACATAGAAACCGCTATGGCTTTCGATTTTCTAGAAAATTTCAACAAGATTATACTGATGAATGTAATAAATCCGGCTAACATCATTGCTCTTAGCCCAGAAACAAAAATCAGAACTCCCATAACAATGGCCAAAAAACCATAGCGTTTCCTACCACCATCAAACCACATCGACAACAAATAGGGAAATATGACCAATGAAATACATGCACTGCTATAATATACAGAAGTGAAATTAATCCCAATAAAAGTACGTTCTGAAATAGCTGTCAGCCCTTTCAATTCTGACTCCAAATAAGAATAAAGCAGTATGAAAACATCTTCATTTATCAAACCAATCACATATATCCCAACACATACAAACGCCACTATCAGCAGAGAATACACCGTACTGCTAAAAACCTCAAAATATCTACACCAAGGTATCAGCAAAAGAAATGTAAATGTTTTATAATAAAAAAAAGATGTATCATAATCTGTCTCATATTCCATAAAACCACCCATAAATGACGTCAATATAAGTATAGAGTACACGATTACACATGGCATAACACTATCTAATCTCACTGATTTACAGAAGAACACACAGAAACAAAATAATAAAATGAATAATGGTATCTTCAATGGGAAAAAAGCGTCAATAGGATTAATGATTGAAAAGGCAAATAGCATTGACAATAATCCATTCATTATTTTCATCCTCTTAAAGCAGAATAATCTCATAAAAAACATCTTATTTTATAAGGACTCTTTTTGAATGTTTTTATCTGGCATTCTCTAACATTTCCCCTATTTACATGTGAGGAACACAGCACAATATTCCAAATAAAAAAGGAAAACATATCAAAAAGAAAAACGCTAAGTATTGGTACTGAAGGAAATGTCATGAGACAAAAAAAAGATTTAATAAAGACTTCATTCTAATATCATATCCGAACCCTAATAAAGCACATTATCCTCAGATGTAAATATTTTAGGAATGAAATCCTTCCTATTCGATGGACAACTTTGTAATACTCCAAACTCTCACATAGAATTCTTTTCAAAGATTTAAAACGGCTAAAAACAGAAGGATTAAACGGTTTTATTCCCAACACATTATTAGAATGCTGGCGATAATAAATTAAAGGCTTCCAAATAGGTATATACAGACCTTTGCCGGCTACAATAGATAAAGATACTATAATATCGTGCATTGCTTTTTCATCTTTATACAACAAAGCCGCATCACGTCCTAACTTATTAAGAATAATAGTACATCCTGTAACCAAAGGCACACAGTACAAAAATTCAGTACCGATCAGTTTATCCATCCGTCCATAATGCCACATAGAATCTGCCATAATATTAAGTTCGGCATCTGTTACATATAAATCAGAAAAAGCCATTGCCGGAAGACGGGAAGCTGTTTCTGCCAATGTATTGTATGATATTTCCACTTTGTTTGGCAGCCATACGTCATCCTGATCACAAAACATATAATATTCCGCATCGACTTTTTCTAAAAGCCACAAGAAACTTTGAGCTGCTCCCCTATGCTTTGCATCATCTTGCATAACGATAATTTTATTTGCATATTCTACACAATAACCCGAAATGATTTTCATTGTAGAATCTACAGAACCATCATCATGTATATACAATTTCCAATCTTGATAAGTTTGAGCCAAAAGAGAATCTATTTGTTCCCGCAAATATTTCTCTCCATTATATGTGGCCATCAATATTGCAATCATTTTCTTTACCGTTTTTATTCTTCACTCTTTTTAAGCATTTTCTCTAGATTTGAATAAGCTTCCATTTATTCATACCATATTACATTTTTCAAATATAATCGGTGCATCCACCATACTTTCTTCAGGCATGTGGCAGATGATACTATTACATTCTACTCCCATAAGGGCCGCATAAACAAGCAAACTGGAACAAACGGAATAGAGCCTTACATTCTCTGAATTCATCAGTTCCAATTCAAGGATGACTTCATCAGGGATGATCTCTACTGCTATACCATGGCGATTGAACATCGCTATGGTTTGTTCTTTAGCATACTGTTCTTCAAATGGATGAAATTTCACCATAACCTTTTTTTTGCCTTGAGATAAAAGGCGTTGGGCACACCCTATTTCAATGGCCTTCACATATGTATCTATCAAAGCATTTCCACCTTGAGGATTGTTTTGCCCAAGCCAAATATCCACATCCTTAAGCTGTCTATAATACAAACTCCACTTATAATGCTTGCCTATGGCTTTGATATCCATCACTTCACGATGCTCTACACCATAGAATGACTGTTCGCAGAAACCATAAAACTTTATGTCTCTTGTACAAAAAAAAGCATTGTAAAAAGCAGGCAGACCCAACATTTCTAATTTATACCCTTGAACAATCATTTTAATATCGCGCAATTTTTGAAGAAAACCACTCCACCCACAATAGCGATAACAAGGTTGTTGGCTATAATTAGCCGTTTGCTGTTGCCAGTTTATTTCTTTCGCATATACTACCAGACCTTCTTCTATAAAATTAAACTTTTGGCACAAGGGATGTGTCACTACAACATCATGAAAGAAATAAAGGGCTTCTGTATAAGCGATATAAGGTTCATAATCCACCAACTTCGCTATGGTTCTGTCCAAATAACGCACTTTGAAAATATAATCAATAGGATGCCGGAAAATGTTTCTAACAGCATCATATTGTTTCACTCTATGGACTTTTACTGGTTCTTCCCTCTGAAAGTTATTCCAACTCAATATCACTACATCATCTAGATTGATTTTTTCTTTCATAATTACCCCCAAAGCAGAAAGATAAGTTATATTGGAATGAATAATAAAAACATGTTTCATAAAAATAGTCTTACATCGTCAACACTTAAAAACTACACCTAATATCATCTAAACCGCTCTTGCAATAAATGCCTCACATACCCATACACCCCCATAAATATCAGCATATTGCTGATCAATGAAATATACGATGTATAAATCACCCCGTATCTCGTCAAGAAGAACGACAAGATACAATGCAACACAGAGCAGCTGAATGTGATATACATCAATATCTTGGTCTTCTTATAAAAAAACAAGATATTAACATATACCAAATAGAAGCACTGGAACATGGCACCGCCACACAAGGGGAATAAATAGATAATGCAATCATTATACTTCGGAAAAGCCAAAGGTATCAGCATAGAAGCAGACAAGCAGACTGTCAAAGTCAGAAGAAAGTAAAATCCAACCAGATAGCGACAATTACGCCGAAGTCTTTTCACACTGTCGGCATCTGCCGCAGCAAAGGTCTTATAGATATTTACAGAATAAGACTCATTGAAGGCAGAACCTATAATCTGTATGATATTGGCAAAATTGTAAGCAAAACTAAAAAAGCCAACGGCCGATTGTACCAAAAAGGAGTTGATGATGTATCTGTCCAAACCTTGCCGCAACCAAAAAGACGTACTATGCGGTATCAGTGGTATGCCAAATTTATATCCCTCCACAAAATCCTTTTTCAAAGGCAGTATCCGCTTGAAATAACCTTTCCTCACCAAAATGGCAAGGGCCACAACAGAAAAACATAGGCACGTCAACAACTGGGCATATACACGCCCATACCAGTCCAGTTTCAACAGACCCACAAACAAGATGGTCAGTATGAGGTTAAAAAAAACTGTCAACATGGAGAAAACTCCATAACGTCCCACTTTCTCCTCCAAACGCCAGATATCCAACAAGACAGTGTTGAACAGTTGTAACAAGCATATTGATATGGCGCAAAACTGAAACGACATATCCAATCCCGTCCAAGCCTCAAACTGGGATTTCAGCAAGAGCATGCCAGTAAACAATAAGAGGTAAACGAGCAATGACGTCATCAAAATCACATTCAGAAATCGTTGGATAACGACCTTCGCGGAGGTAAAAAACTTCACTCCGATCATTCCATTCGTATTCAAACAAATAAAAATGGAAAGCAAGGATATCATGGTGGTGAAAAGGCTGAGTTGCCCATACGATTCCGGTTGCACATAACGCGCCATTAACATCATAATAAAGAAACTGATTCCACTGTTCAAAAACGAGAACAACGAGAAAAAGATTCCATTACGGAAACTCTCATTTCGGACAATACGAGAAATTAAATATCGGATATTTGCCATTTTACAAAAGACTTTTCCCTCTTTAACTTTTATATCCAATTTATTGGTAATCTATTCAACAACACACTCATGCCATCGATTTCTATCATGCCGTTCGCCAAAGTTCTTTTTTCCCTATATACATAGGAAAATACTTCACAAGTAGTAGAGTGAGGAAGTAACTTACCACTATAATCAAAGGAAACTCAAAACACAACACAGCCGCCCAACTATTGGGAACCATGTGTAATACTTTGGCTACGGGTATCTGTACAAAAGGAAACATTGCCAAATGGGCACCGAATATTACAATGGAATTTTTTCCAAAAAACACAAAAGGCTGCATCAACTTCCACTTGTAAGTCCAGCTGAAAAAGATAGTGACGATACCTGCGAAAAGCAGAGTCTCAACAAGAAGGAAAGTATTTTTACCCCCCCCCTAAAATGTTAATATTTATTATTAAGCTATATTTAAGTACAGTAACAGCGACAAAAGCAATTGTCAAACCGGAGAGATATATGACTTTCTCTCTCAACTTCTGTATATGCTGTACAAACATACCATAAAACTGATGCCCCATTACATAGAAAATGAGAAAACGTAGGGAATAGGGTACATACAAGAATGTACCGAAACCGCACACATTATCAAGAAGATAAAAGCTCAAGTAATAGGCACCTAGAGCCACCGATAACAAAAAAAACTTGTTGCTCGACAATCGCAGGAGTCCATAATAAATCATCTGCAAACAAAAAAGGCCTATCAAAAACCAAATACCGCCTACTCCTAAAGGATTGGGTTCAAGAGCATTTATTGGTATAACAGTAAAGAGTTTGGCAAGTCCTACAAATTTATCCAAAATAGAAAATTCAAATAGGCCTTCAAACAAATAGCGTACACACTGCACCAAAAGTTGCAAAGTTATTCCGAATAACCAAAAGAATACAAAGGGTACCAAAAGCGTATTCACTTTCTTGACAAAAAAGTCCTTAAAACAACTCCGTTGTCTGAAAAACAATCCGGATACCAAGAAAAAAAGAGGTAATCGTAAAGGAGCATTTATCGCAACTCCGGTCAAATCGAAATGATAAAGTACCACCCAAAGTACTGAAAAACCTTTTATCGCATCTATGTAATCTATACGTTTTGTTGCCATTGAATTTAACATAAATTATTCCTTACATAAGCACAATATCTATAAAAATATTACATTTGGACGCCAACAATTAGCATCCCCAGCTGATATGCAAATTAAACCTTCTCTTACTCTCTCTTTCTCACCTTCAGCCATTCCTCCAGCCACTCATTCACCATCTGCCTGATTTCAT
>OGPT01001509.1_pt1 | contig 21119 bp, 11 predicted proteins | sample 1552951 | NCBI WGS metagenome assembly OGPT01 (sample SAMEA2580224, study PRJEB22360) | human gut metagenome | biome: human gut; feature: human-associated habitat; material: faeces | place: Denmark | collected 2008/2010
AAATTAAGACATTTTCTCAAATGATATATTAAGACATTATCACAAATGAATCATAACACTAACAGTAGATTTTTCAGTAGTTGACAAATATTTTGCAAGCACAACATTAAGTGCACAAAATGCGACTGATGGAATCAAGGTAAGTTTGACAGATACAAATCCAGCAAGTCAAATACCAGATGCGAAGATAACTAAAGAATTAACCAAAGTAAGTGATGTAACAGAAAAGAGAGATGGAGTAGACGTAAAAATAGGAGAAAAATACAGATTGGTAATAAAAGGTTTGCAACAGCAGACAGCAGATGGAAAATATAGAGATTATAGTGGACCAATGAGCATATCTATTCCAGCAGGAGTTGCAACAGATAAATCTGGAAATAAAAGTATAGCAACAACATTTTCAATAGGAGTAAACGAGCCTGGTGGTTCAAGTGATAACCAAAAAATAGTTGATGTGGTTGACCCATTATGGAAAACAGAAAATATTAATATAGACCACACAAATAAAGTGGTAACATTAGATTTAGTTGGAACTGATAAATATTATGCAAGCAACAGCCTAACAACAAATAGTATCAAGGTAATAATAGATGGTGAAAAAGTTACTACAACAGCAAATGTAAAAAAATCTTTAAGTGCAGCAACACCATTAACAGAAACTAGAAATGGTACAAGTATACAATATGGTGTTAGATATACATTAACATTATCAGATTGGGAAGAAGCCACAAAACAAACAGGAAAACAATTCTTTGAATGGAGTGGTACAACTAAAATTCAAGTAGCAGCTGGAACGATCACTGACCAATATACTAACAAGAGTCAAAAGCAAGAATTTACACTAGGACATGTAGACTTTATAAAACCGAAAATCGAAAAAGTATCTTTTGCAAAAGATTCAACAGCAAAAACAGAAACGATAATATTTAATGTAATAGACAAATACTTAGATGTAAGAGACAAAGTAACAACAGATGAAATATCAGTATATGTAGATGGTGAGCTAGTACCAAGTTCACAAATAACTAGAACATTGACAAAAATATCAGATTTAACAGGAACAGTTAATGAAACAACAAAAGTAATTGGACATCAATACAAATTAGTGCTTTCAAATTTTGAACAAAAAAGAACAGCAATAAATTACAATAGAGAATATTCAGATTGGAGCGGTAATGTTAAAATAAAAATTGCAGAAGGAGCAGTTAAAGACACAAATAGTCCAACACCTAATAAAAATGAAGCAACTGAAATTAAAGCAGATGATAGTGATGCTAAAAAAGATTTTGTGGATTTTGTAAAGCCAAATGCAACATATAAATTTTCATCATCAGATATCAATTATGACGGAAAGACCTTTACAATGGTATTTGATGTAACAGACAAATACTACAGCTCAGGAACACTTTCTATAAATGACTTAGATATAAAAATTGATGGAGAAACTCCAAATTGGGATTCAACAGGTATTCATGGAGTAGTTAAAGAACTTTCAGTTACAGATAGGAGCAATTCTATAAGTATCACTGAAAATGGAGTAGTAAAAGCTGTAACAAAAGTTATAGGTAAACGATATACATTGAAATTATCACATTTAGAGCAATTGGAAAAATTACAAGGAAAAGACACGATGGATTACAGTGGTGTAATTACAGTAGCAGTTGCCAAAGATAAATTTGCAGATACATCAGGAAATAAGAATAATGCATTTACAATTACTTCTGGAATTAATATTGCAGGAGAAAAATTAGGTACTGATGGAAAAGTAGTCGATGTAGTAGACCCAATCTGGGAAAAAGTAAGTTCATCAGCAAGTGCGGCAGAACAAACTGCAACAATAACTGTTAAAGGTACTGATAAATATTTTAAAGCAAGCAGTTTAAATGCAGACTTAATAAAAGTTTTTGTAGATGGAAAAGAAGTTACAACAGGTATTACTAAAACTGTTGGAACAAGTTCACCAGCATATGGTTCAGATAAGACGACAAGAATAGGTGACCAATATACGATTACAATTAGTGGTTCAGGACTTACTAAAAATGCTAAACAGATAAAAATTCAAATTCAACCAAATGCAATTACAGATACATCAAACAACACAAACAAAGCAACAGATTTATTACTATATAATACATTGGTAAATACAAGTTCAGAACCGGCGGCAAATAGTGGATTTTTAGGAAGCAAAAATAGTGAAAATACTAATGTTAGCAAGATAGAAAGACAGAACATTGAAAATGTAACATTTATGGATAATATACCATCATCAGTTTATGACAAGTCGGCTAAAGCTTATGTTGATACAACTGCATGGGATGTTTCAGCACAACAGGATAAATCAATACTAGCTTGGTATACAACTAATGCAAAAGGAACTTTAAAAGTTTATATTGGTAGTGATGATGAGATATTTGGAAATTATGATTCAAGCCTTTTATTTGCATATATAGGATATTCAGAAGAAGACAAATTTACCGCAACTGAAACAATTTCAAATATTGGATTACTAAATGTTAGCAGTGTAACCAATATGACTTACATGTTCAGACAAACTGGACATAATGCTATGACTAAATTAGACTTAGGAGATAATTTTGATACAAGTAATGTAACAAATATGACAGCTATGTTTAGATATACAGGAAGTAAAAAAATGCTTACATTTAATTTAGGAAGTAAGTTTAATACAAGCAAAGTTACAGATATGCATGAAATGTTTATTGGTACAGGATATCATACAATGGAACAGTTAGACTTGGGAGACAAATTTGACACAAGCAATGTAACTGATATGAAGCTGATGTTTGAAAATTGTGGATATACAGCAATGACAACATTGAATTTAGGAAGTAAATTTAATACAGCAAAAGTTACAGATATGAGCAATATGTTCAATAGTACTGGTCATGAAGTAATGAATGGATTAAATTTAGGATTATTATTTGATACAAGTAAAGTTACAAATATGGAAGGCATGTTTGGTGAATGTGGAAGAAAATCACTGGAAAGTTTAAATTTGGGAGATAAGTTCAATACAAGCAATGTAACAAATATGAAAAACATGTTTAATAATGCAGCAACAGGAAGTTTAACTACATTTAATTTAGGAGACAAATTTGACACGAGCAAAGTAACAGATATGTCAAGAATGTTCCACATGCTAGGATATGGAACATTAGAAGAGCTTGACTTGGGAGATAAATTCTATACTAAAAATGTAACAGATATGACAGAAATGTTCTATGATTGTGGAGGAGTTGCAATGACAATACTAGATTTAGGACCTGCATTTACTAAAATAGCTGGCATATATAAAGACATGTTTAAAGCAACTGGAAAAGGTGGAGCCATTACAATCTATGCCTCAGAGCAAATCTACCTAGACAAAAACAACTTCAAGTTAAATACAGATGCAACAACATCAGCAATAAATTATACAAGAGGAACAATAAATCCAAAATACAGAACAGAATGGATAAAACAATCATCAAAAATAAATATAGACACAAATAATCTAAGCAATAGTAATATAAAAGTAACATTACGAGGAAGAACAAATGCAGAAGCAGGAAAAGACTTCACAAGTGATGTAGAAAGTTCATTAAGTAATGAAAAAATAAATGACCAAATAAAAGTATACATAGATGGAGAAGAAGCAACAAGTATAACAAAACAAGTTGCAACTGCAACAGAAGCAACAAATGAAACAACAGGGGCAAAAGACGTAGTACAAGTACTAACACTATCAAACTTTGAAGAGGCATTAAGACAAAAAGGAAAGAACTACAAAGAATGGAGTGGTAACATTTCATTAAAAATTTCTAAAAAGACATTAAAAGATACAACATATCAAAACCAAAACTTACAAGCAATAGACACATCTGGAACAATGGAAGATATTATATTAAAAGGAACTGGAACAGAAAGTACAAACAATAAAACAAGCACAACAACAATGTTTACAGACTATGTAAGACCAGAATTTACATATGAAGCGGCAAATACTATAATAGACCAAGGAAAGAAAAATGTAACAGTAATATTTGATGTAACAGATAAGTATTTCCTAAGTTCAAAAATAGATTTAACAACAATGACAATAAATGTAGATGGAGAAGAACCTGATTGGACTAAAGTAACAAGATCATTCAAGAAGAAACAAATTGCAGCAGATGTTACAGAAGGAAATATAATTTATAGAGCAAATGGAGATATTTATACAGCAGTAAACGGAAAACAAGTAAAAATTGGTGAAAGATATGAACTTATAGTAAATGGATTAGAAATTAAAGATGGTGAAGGTTATAGTGGTCCGATGACAATAGCCTTCCCAGCTGGTGAATTAAATACAGATGGAACAATAAAACAAGGAATTGTGGACAAGAGTGGTAACCTAAATTCAGCAAAAACAATTACAATAGGTATAGATGACCCAGGAAATCACGAAGACCATGATAAACCAGAAGTAGTCGATGTTGTAAATCCAGTATGGACATATGGAACAAGTAGCATAAACAGAATAAGAGATGGAAAAACAGCAGATACAGTTGAATTAACAATAATCGGCAGTGATAAATACTACAAATCTAATTCACTAACAAAGGATAAAATTAAAGTATATGTAGATGATAAATTAGAATCATCAATTACAAAAGACTTAGTATCAATTACAGATACAGCAACATTAAAACAACTAGCAACAAAACAAGGACTTGCAGATGTAGATAATGTAAAACTTATAGGATATAAATTAACTTTAGGAAATTTCGGCAAAATAAATGGTGTTACAAAAATAGTAATAGATGCAGGAACAATAGTAGATAATTCAGGAAATGTTAACTTAGAAACTACAATTCTTGTAGGAAATAAAGAATGGGTAGAAAAAGGAGACAGTTCAACAAATCAAAAATATCCAGCATTTAGAGACAGTATAGTAGACTTTATCAAACCATTAATTAGCTATAAATATTCAAAAGTTACAGGAAGTGCAAACCCTGAAATTGACTATAAAGCTAAAACATTAACAGTTAAATTTGATGTAACAGATAAACATATAAGAGAAGACTCAATAATGAATAAAGATGGAACATTAAATGCAAACAACATCAGAATAAAAGTTGCAGGAACAGACTTAACAGACCAGTTACACACAACAGTAACTTCAAAAGACCTTCAAGATGGAACAGGAAAAGAATACACATTTGTGATATCAAACTTTGAATTAATATATAACGAATCAGAAAAATATAAAGATTACAGTGGTGCTGTAACATTTGTATTTGCAGCAGACAAAGTTGATGATACATCTGGAAACAAAAATGGTGCAACAACACTTACATTAGATTATGATGATGGTGATGATGAAAGAAATCCAGTAATAGTCGATGTAATTGATCCATTAATTGAAAAAACGGCAGACAACTTAAGTAAGTTAAATTCAAGCAATGGAATAAACAGAGATATTACAAATGAAACTGGAACCGTATCAGTAAGAATAAAAGCAACAGATAAATATTTATCAAAAGGAACATTACAAGATGCAGCAAATGTTGCTAAAATGAAAGTTAAGGTTGTAAAACCAAATGGAGAAACAGTATATCCAGATACAATAACAAAACAAGTTTCTCAAATAGGTCAACAACAAACAGAAATTACATATCAAATCACTTTAGGAAACTTTGGTGAAAATGAAGGTGTAACAAGTGTTATAATTCCAGAAGGAGTTATAATAGATAAATCTGGTAATACAAACAGAGAGACAGAAGTACTAGTAGGAAATGCAACATGGACAGAAGAAGGAGATACAAAAGGCGAATATACAGCATTTAAAAACAGTGTAGTAGACTTTACAAGACCTACATGGGAATACTCTACAAGTAGTATTACAAGAGATAGAGATGGCGAAACAGGAACAGTAACAGTTAAAATACTAGGACGTGATATTTACTACTTAAAAGATACATTAACAGAAAATAACATTGATGTATTTGTAGCAAATAGCAAAAATCCAAATGTTCCAATAACAACAATTACAAAGAAATTAACAAAAATAACAAATACTGCTGAACTTGATGGAGCTGATACAGGATATAATTTAACATTAGGAAATTTCGGAACATATGATGGAGCAGTAAAAATCAGGATTGCAGAAAATTCAATTAGGGATACATCTGGAAATGGAAACAAACAAACAGAAATTTCAGTAGGAAATAAAAATTGGGTTGAAAAAGATATCGGAGACAATGAAAACTCTCCAAAATATACAGCATTCAGAAATAGCGTAGTAGACTTTATAAAACCAACAATTAAGTATAAATATAAAGAAGGAGTAAATCCACTAATTGATTCAACAAATAAACAAGTAAGTATAACATTTGATGCAGTTGATACAAACTTCTTAGAAAGCAATATATTAACAGCAGATGATATAAAACAAATAATTGTTGATGATATGGATGTAACTGATTACATAACCAAGAATCTTACAAAAGCAGATATCACAGATGGTTCAGGAAATGGAGTAAGATATACATTAACATTATCAAACTTCGAATTAGATAAGAACTTAGAGAATGAAATCTTTAGAAGACATAGTGGTAAGATAGAATTTGTAATAGCTGCTGGAAAAGTAAAAGATACATCTGGAAACGAGAACATTGAAACAAAAATAATAGTCGATAATGACAATGGCGATGATGCCAATAACTTTATTAAAGTTGACTTTATCAAACCAAAATTATTCTATGTAGACAAAGATATAAGCTATGCACAAAGATATGCTACAGTAACTATTGCAGGCACTGATAGATTCTACGATTTCAATACAAAATTGACAGCAGAAGATATTACAATATATGAATTGAATAGAAATGGCGAATATGTTCAAAGAACTGATTTACCAATATCAATAACACCTGTAAAAACGAAATATGGTTATAATTTTGTTATAAAAATAAGTGAATTTGAAGAAGAATTTAAGAAATTAAAGATTAGTATACCTGCTGGAAAAATTGCAGATACAGGAGGTCTTACAAATGAGGCAACAGACATAATTGTAGACTTAGACAATAAAAAACCAGTATGGAAATATATGAGTACAGATACTTCAAAATTCGAAAATGATGGAACAATTAGCTTTAATGTTAAAGGTCAAGATACATTTTTAGTTTTAGACCAAAGTAACTTGACTGATGCTAATGTAAAAATCTTCAAAGATGGAAAAGATGTAGCCGGAGCAACAGCAAAGGTTACATCTCTCGGAGAAGATGCTAACGAAATTTCAAAATCATATAAAATTGATATTACTGGATTAGAAGAAATTGGAAATTATTCATTAGTAATAGAAAAAGAAACTTTAGTTGATGAATTTGATAATAAGAGTAATACAACAACAATAAGCTTCTCTAAATCTGCAATAAGTAGTAATACAGATAATTATACAATGATAACATATCATGCAAGTCCAGATTTCAAAGAAACTCATCAATCTTATGTACATGAATTAATGAGTGTAAATGAAAGTGGCACAAATGCAGAATCTACAACATATAGAGCAAGTTCAATTGGCGAAATTTACGATGATGGTAAAAATGCACAATTTGCAGAACCATTCGGATATAGCTTTAAAGGTTGGGCAGTAGCAAATAATAAAGGATTCTCAGCAGATGATGCTAAGATTTATAGCTTATATGATGATATTCCAAATACAGTAACACACTTAAATGCAATTTGGCAAAAAGCAACTGTAATCTTTGTATCAAAATCTGGTAATAATTCAAATGATGGTTTATCACCAGAAAAACCAGTTAAAGATTTACAAACAGCATATGGCAAATTAAATTCTTCTGGAAAATCTTCTGAAAATATAATTGTAATTATGGATGCAGTTGAATGGAATAGTAGTGATAAATTAACAGGAAATGCAACAATTACAAGTTTATATGCAGGAGTAGATTACAGAACAAAAGGTGCTGAATTAAAAGTTTCTTCTAACATGAACATTGAGGGAGATGTAGCATTTGATAATATTAAACTATATTCATCTTCTACAAATGTTAGTGATGGTAGTGACTACTTATCTAAAGGCGATTATTCAAATGTATTAATTACAAATTATGGTGATGTAACTCTTGGTAGAGGTATTTCAACACCAGATGATAAATATACTTTTGGTGCCGTAGTTGGTGGAAATTACAAAACAGAGGCAAAACTAGGAACAATAGGAATTCACACTGTTATAGTAGAAGCTGGTAAATACAATAATATCATTGCAGGAAGCAGTTTAGAGACACAAACTACAAAGAGCAAATATGTTTCACATCAAGTTATGATTGGAACTATGAAAGAATCAGCTGTTTCAAGAAATGAAAAATTAACAATTACAGGTTACTTAGCAATGGGTGAAAATGAAGATGGATGCTATCCATATAATACTAATGGTTCACAAAGCACAACAACAGCATATAGTATGAAATATTCTATTACCAAAATTTATAGTGCTAAATTCACAGGAGAAAACAAATTTAATAAATCTTCTGAAAATGCAAGTATATACTTAAGAACAATAGACGGATTTAATGATGGTATAAATGAATTCTATATGTATGGTGGAGATGTTACTGGAAATGTTTATGGAGGTTCAAGATCTAAAGTTAAAAAAGACCCAACAGGAAGTGAACCAATCGCAAATGAGCTAAATTTCTACGGTGGACAAATTACAGGTGATATATTTGGAAATGGTAATAAAAACTTCTCAATTGGAAGTTCAACAATTACACTTTCTGGACGTATTGCTATAACAGGTAATGTTTTCGGAGGTTCAAATACTGATACAGAAGCTCAAGGACAAGTTTCAGGTAATACTAATATTATTGTAAATAGCGGAATCACAGTAAATGGAAACATTTATGGAGGAAGCAAAGGTGTAATAAATGGAACATCAATAAATGTCAATACAGGAGCAATAAATGGAAATACTAACATAACATTAAATACTGGAACAATAAAAGGTGACATATATGGTGGAGGTCAAAACGGTGGAGTTTCAGATTCAGCTAATATAAATATAAACAATGGTCAAGTAACAGGAAATATTTATGGCGGAGCATATCAAAACCAAGTAAGAACTCAATCAAATATTAATATCTTTGGCGGAACAGTACAAAATGTATATGGTGGAAATATTTTAACAACAAGTGGTCAACAAAATAATGACACTGTAAGTCAAAATGTAAATATAGTAATTGGAAGCAAAGATGTAAATACAACTCCAACAATTAAGGGTACTGTATATGGTAGTGGTAAATATGAAAGAGTAGGTACAGTAGAAATTCAATTAGTTAAGAGTGCAAAATTGGCTACAATATATGGTGGTTCAGATGAGGCAGGAATAACAAATGAAGTTAATATCTACTTGAAAGGTATTACAGCTAATACAATATATGGTGGTTCTAAGACTGATGGAATTGTAACAACAGCAAATATATTCTTACAATCAGGAACAGTAACAGATGTCTACGGTGGTGGTTATGGTGGTACAACTACAACTGCAAATGTAACATTAGAAGGTACTGCAAATGTAACAAGCTTATTTGGTGGTTCTAATACAAATGGAACTGTTGAAACATCAAATGTTGAATTAAAATCAGGTAAACTTTTAAATGTTTACGGTGGTGGTAATTCAGCCGCAGTCGAAACTGCAAATGTAATATTAGATGGTATTACAATTGATGAAATACATGGTGGTTCTAAGAATGCTGGTATAACAACAAATACAAATGTTGTATTAAATACTGGTAAAGTAACTGATGTATTTGGTGGAGGTTATGATGTAGGTGTAACAAATGCAAAAGTAACACAAAATGGTGCAACAGTAACTAATATCTATGGTGGAAACCAAGGTGGAACAGGCAATGGTGGAGACACTGATAATGCAACTGTTAATATTGCTGGAAAAACAGCAAATAACATCTATGGTGGAAATAAAGAGAAAGGTACAACAAAAAATGCAACTATAAATATAACAGGAGCTTCAACAATAACTGGTAAACTTTATGGTGGTGGATATAAATCAGCAATTGGTAAATCTGGAAATACAGGTTCAACAACAATTAATATTACAGGAGGAACAATCGAAAATGACATAAATGGTGGTTCAGAAGATTCAACTGTTTATGGAACAACAAATATCAATGTTGGTAAAGATACTGTTACAGATGATACACTAGTAGCTGGAAACATCAATATTAAAGGAAATATATATGGTGCGGGAAGTACAGCAAATGATAATTTTGATACAGTAAGTGTTTATGGTGCAACACATGTGACTATGGATGGTAGCACAGCTTCTCCAATAACATTTGCAAACAATATTTTCGGTGCTGGAAAAGGCTCAACATATGAAACAACAGACAAAAAAGGAGCAGACAAATCAACAGTTAAGATTAAAGACCTTGGAACTTCAGCAAATGCTCATAAGATGATTTCTATACAAAGAACAGGAAAAGTTTCAGTACAGAACTCATACTTAGAATTGACAGGAGCTCAAGATGCAAATAATTACTATAAACGAGCAAGTTATACTTTAAATAGAGTTACAAATGGATTGACTTTACTTGATAATTCAACATTATATACACAAAGAGCATTTAACATGGTTGGAGGATTCGAAAGTTTGGTAACAAACGAATATGGTACAACTATAAAAGAAACTGTAAGTATTGAAAATGGAACAGTTACAAGAAATGTTGATAACAGATTGTATACACTTGAAGGTGTAAACTTAATCTTTGCAAAACAAGAAGGAAACTTAGAAGATAGGTCAAATGAAGATATCTGGGGTGATGTAAAAGGTATGGCATTCTTTGGAATGTACAGAACAAGCAGAACAACAGGTGCAAAAGAATATGACATATATGCACCAGATTATGATGGAACAGCTTCAACAAAGATGTTTGCAAATGGAACTTATGTTGAAGGTAGACATAAATCTAGACATAACATCACAGTTGATGGATTCTATTCAAATATCGCAGATGATACAGGAATAGCAAAACCACAAGTTATAGATGTTACAGATTATGGCACATATTATGATTGGATTATAGGAGCAGATGTTGTAAATTATGCAACTTCATTAATAGCTTCAACATATTCAACATATTCAATGGCAGACTTACAATTAGACTTAAGCAAGGTTATTAATAGTCCAACATATAGTGGTACATCATTAACATTAAATAGAGTAAGTTCAAATGCATTAAATACAGATATCAATTTAATTGATAGATATACTGTACCAACATATAGCGAAAATGCTAACAACACATTTGGTATGACAATGGAAACAACACATTCAGGATGGACTAAAGGTGGTATAACAGAACTTTATACAGATTCAGACGGTTCATTTGGTGGAACAAATATCTATAGGATGGACAATTCTGGAAATCCTGGAACAATAACATTCAAGTTATTTAACTCAGTAAATGTTTCAGAAACTAAAGATTTAGGATTTGTAAATATTGTATTTACAGGAAAATCTAGGTCAGCAGATGATCCAAGTGTTGGAAATACATTTAAAGTTGTTATAGCAGTTAACATTCAATCTCTATATGAGGAAGAAAGTAAAAACTATGTACCAAGATTTACAAATAGTATCGATACGGAATTAAACTACACAACAGATAGTTCAGTAGATATAAGTTATGTATTATACGAAGTTGGTCTTGGAGCACAATCTGATATCTATGCAACAGATGATTACAGAGTATTATCTACTTCAACACCATTACCTAAAGGAACAAAAGTTACTTTAAGGGATTATGGTCAAGGTGATAATGTAAATAAAGTTTACTATTATCAAGTTGCAAGTGATACTGATTATGATGCAACAGATAATTCTTCTGGAAGCACAAGATATTTGTACAAATTATCTAAATTCATAGATATGGGAGGAACAACAAGTAAAACAGCTAAATATGCAAATAATAATAGCCAATATTATCATTCTGGTTCAAATGGCGGATATGCATTAGAAAAATATGAAGTTTCATTTAACTTTATTGATTCTAACATTAATGCAAATAAAATAGCACAAGAGACATATTTAGAATTAAGAAGTTCATCAGGCTCAAAGAAATACGGTAATGGACAAAAGAATTTGAAATACAATATGTATACAGATAAGGCAAACTTAAATGAAACAGTTGTTACAGACAATGGCACAACTTCATACACAGTATTTGAGAACTTATCAATACCATTCAAATTTGATGCTTCATTACTAGAACAAAAAGTAGCTGATGGCAAGACTATTATGGATACAAAATATTATGACAAAAAATTAGGTATGGCAATTGAAATAGTAGATGAACATGGTGAAAGAATAAAAGCACCAGAATTACAAAACTTCAAACTTACAGATAAAACTGATTCAACAGTTTATCCAGCAGGTGCGGACGGAGTAATCAGAGTTCCACTTTCAGACAATCTAGCAGAATTAAGCAATTCTTATGAATTAGCAATGACACAAAGCAGTGTATCTGCTGGTCAATATATAGCTAAAATATATTTCTTTGCATCAGATGACGGAATTCACTATGGAGGAGAAGAAGTAGCGTCTCAAGAAATTTATATAACATTTATTAACAAATTATTAGGACTTGCAGGTATAGAGACCGCTGATGGAAGCAGAATTGTTAATAAAGAAACTGGTTTAAACCTTGATGGAGGAGATGGACTTGACTTAACAGTTAAAGTTGGCTCACCAACAAATGATACAAATATCAGAGTTGAGTTATATAAACGTAATGATACTTATACAACAGCTGAAGATGGAACAAAGACATATAATGGAATAAGCTATACAAAAGTAGATCTAAAAGATTACTTAAAGAGCTTAGATGGTACTGAATTAAAAACACCAGAACAATGTATAGGTCAAAACTTGGTAACAGCAAGTGGTAGCAAAGAATACATAGTTATGGAGAAAAAGGAACATCCAACATCTACTGATAATGAGTACGTTGAAAATGTAGAATTTAAAAAGCTAATAAAAGAAGGCATTAGTACAGGTGAATATAAATTAGTATTCAAAGCGTACTACAATAATACTCTAATACAAGAAATTAGAAAATCATTTATAGTAGAATAGACTACTGCACATTTCATTTCGCTTTTTTTCGGTGCATTGCACGGAAAAAAAGCGATCTTATGTGTGCAAAATTGCACGGAAAAAAAGCGATCTCACGTGTGCAAAAGAGTCTGGAAAGGGTAGTATGAAAAGACAAAAGAAAGTTAAAAAATTTAATAAGATAAAAATAGGTATAGTGATATTTCTTATAGTTTTAGCAATATCATGTGCTGTTTTCGGAAGATATGTGTACAATGGAGTTAGAGAGGCATATTTTACTTCAAAGGCCTTTTACTTTACGAGTGATTTACTTACTTTAGATAATGCAACATATCAATATGACAACTGGGGTGGAGTTGATGCATATGAATTGAATTTTGATTTATATAGTTATGCTAATACATTACTAAGATTGGATTATGATCTGAATTATTCTGTATCTTGTGAGACTCCTGATACTGATAAGGTAACTTTACGGTATTAATAGTGCAGATGGTCCTACTAATACGACAGGAATTATTTATGCAAAAAAAGATGGAAAGCCTGACAATGTTAGTAGATTGATGATTGTAGTAACTCCAAAAACACAGATTGCTGAAAATGATGTTATTACCATTAAAATTAAGGCAAATACTACTGAACCATATAAAAAAGAAATTTCTTGTGAAGTTAGCTTAAGAGTTAAACAAGTAGTACTTAATAGTTATTCAATTGATGATGTTACTAACAGAAATTATGCAATTTTAAAATTGGTTAATGCTAAAGAAACAGGTATGCCTGTAACTCTAGAATTTGATCCAAATGTTGTTAGAGTTGATTTAGCAGACGAAGCATATGTAAATAAAATTGAAGGTAGTGAAGTTACAGATTCTAAAGGATTTGTAAAAAAATTCACATTTAATATGGACAAAGAATCAACACATAATATTAAATTTTATAAGGTTAATATGTCTAAAAACTATACATATCCTTCTGGTGATACAGCATGTGTTATCAGGGTAACTAACAACCAGCAATAAATGACAAATATACCAAAAATTTATTGCAAAAATATATAGACTTTTGAAAAAAGTTATGGTATAAAATATATTAGAGAAAAAGGAGGAAAAAGATGAAAAAGGTAAGAAAAGGTAAAAAGATGTTGATTACTTTTATGGTAGCAGTTGTAGTTCTTATAATTGCAATTATCATAATAGTAAATGTAACTAAAAATAAGAAAAATAATAAGCCATCAGATGAAGTGGCACAAGAACAAGTGACAGAATTACCAGAAACAACTACTGAGGCAGGGCTAGAAGCTCAAAACATTTCTATGGAATATCTAGCAGATAATGACCAAACAATGATAACAATGAGGGTAATAAACAATACATCTGCAAAAGTTCCAGATGAAGAATTTAATGCAATTTTGATAGATGGTGATGACAATGTATTAGGACAATTAAGAACTGGTACAAATACTGATTTGGATGTTGGAGAAGAATGTGAAATAAGTGTAATTTATAGAGGAGATATGAGAGCTACAAAAAGAGTAAAATTAGATGCTATAAGCGAATCACAAGATTCACAACAAGATGGAAAACAATAATATAAAGCATATGACAAAAGAAAGGGAGAAATGATATGAAAAAAGCATTAGGAACTATATTATTTGTAATATATGCAATAATAGCAATAACAGTAACAGTATTGTTATTATCATACAATGACTACAATAATAGTCAATTGGGTGGATATACAGTGTATATAGTTAAAGATGATTCTTTAGAACCAAAATTTAAACAAGGTTCTATACTATTAATAAAAAGTACAAGTGACAAAAATGTACAAATTGGAGATGAACTTTTTATGTATAAAGTAATCAATAGCCAAGAATATGAAGTTATTGATACTACATTAAAAGCTAAAACACAACAAGGCAGACACATAACATACATCGTTGATGAAGACGAAAGTTACGCTAATGACTATTTTATAGGAAGAGTTAGTGATACAGTTGTTATTCAAGGATGGGGATATGTATTAAACCTATTAGAATCTAAATGGGGATACTTATTCTGTGTAGTAGTTGTATCATTACTATTATTCTTACAAGAAGTATTTGAATTGGCAATGGAAATAAAATTCCTTGGAGAACAAAAAAAGAAAACAAAAGCAGTTGAAGTTAAATCAGAAGAAATAGATGATGAAGATGTTACAGAAAAAACTAAAAAAACTGAAAGTAAGCCAGTTCATAAAAAAACAGCAGCACCAAGAACGACTACACATAAAACATCTGCAGAATCCAAAAAAACGGCAGAGCATAAAACAACTACAAAGAAAAAAACAACAAAAGAGGAAAATAAATGAAAAAATTATTAACAATTTTATTATTAATAATGTTAATTATATCTTTATTACAAATAGCTAACATGTATGCTTTATATAAACAAGAAAATCAAGGGGATTATTCAAATTTATTGGGAGTATGGTCAATAAAAGTAAATGGAGCAGACATATCATCAGGTGACCAAAACTTGACTTTTAACATGACAGAAGACAATCTTATATATTTAGATTCTGCTCGTGTTAAGAGTCAAAAGATGGCTCCTGGAACACAAGCTTGCTTCGAAATAATAATAGATCCAACAAACACAGATGTATCAGTAATATATCAACTTGATATGCAATTTGAACAATTAACAACAAAAATGAAACTAGTTAAAGTAGAAAACTGGTTTCAAAAAGCGGGCAATGAAGAGAAGATAGAAAATACTGATATAAGCACAAATCTTGCTTCAAATACACAGAAAGCAGTAATACCTATATCAAAAATAAATGATAAATATTTGAACCATGTAAAACTATATTTTGAATGGATAAATGATGAAAATAATAATGCAATAGATTCAGAAATTGGACAAACAGAGAATGCAAAAATATCTGTACCATTAAAGATAAATTTAAAACAATATACAGGAGAAGTGATAGGCAATGAACAAGGTAATTAAAACAATAGAAAAAATAATAGTTAATCTAATAATAGTATTGTTAGCAATCATTGCCATCCTTGCAATATTAGGATTTTGTCAAGTTAATATTCAAAAAAAGCAATACATAAATATTTTTGGATATTCAGTACTTAGTGCCGAAACTGGAAGTATGTCGCCAACAATTGAAAAAGGTGATATTGTAATAATCAAAATAGGTGATGAAATAAAGGAAAATGATATTATAACATACAAAAAAGACAATGTACTAATTACACATAGAATATCCAAGATAAATGAAAATACTATAATTGCGAAAGGTGATTACAACAATACTGATGACTTACCTATTCAAAAGGAACAGGTTATTGGTAAAGTTGTATTTATTGTAAACAATGTTGAAATTTGGAAAAAAGTATTTACAGATGCACATGTAATAATTCCAGTAATTATAACAGTTATCTTGTTTGTTGCTTTAATTTCATATAAAGAGAAAAAAGGTGAGGAAAATGATTGATAAAAAGAAGTTAAAGAAAAGCCTTTTAGTACTATTATTAATATCAATAATAATAGTTGCTATAATTTTAATAAGAAATACACTTGCAAGATATGAAACAACTGCAACATCAGATAAAGATGTAGATGTGGCATTTTGGATGTTACATGATGATTTCAAAACAGGTAAACTACTAATAAAGGACATTTATCCTTCGAACAATACATATGAATACTCATTTTCAGTATCAAATTTTCAAAAAGAAGATGATGGAACAATCAAAAAAAGAGCTGAAACAGACTTAGAATATGGACTTACATTAACAATGACAACAAATCTTCCGCTAGAATATCAAATAGAAAAAAATGGAGAAATCCTTGATTCTGAAGCAGCTAAACAAGAAATAATTACAGATGATGATGGAACCTATTACAAAAAAATATCAATAGCAGAATCACAGATGAATCAAGGAGTTGACTCTACTGATAAATATGTAATAAAGGTTAGATTTCCTAAGGAAAATGATACAAATGCAGAATATTCTGATTTGATTGAATACATAAAATTAGATTTAAGCGCTAAACAAATTATAGATTAGAAACATGCACCGAAAAAAAGCGAGATAATCCGTGCAAATTGCACCGAAAAAAAGCGATCTCAAATGTGCAAGGAGGAAAAAATGAACAACTTAATGGATACATATCTGAAATTTACAGAGAAAAAAATCAAAAAATATATGAAAGCAATATTTAGTTCTTATTATAATGAAGAGTTTGTAAGTGAATACCTAAAAACATATATTAATGCAAGATATTATAATGTGCAAAATACGGAAAAGCCAGCCAGGGCTTTTTACTTACGAATATTGGATGAATTAAATTTCAAAGAAGACACTTTGATGAAAAGATGTGAAGAAGAAGCTCAAACATTAGACGAAAAACAAAACAAACTAAATTTGATTCATTGTATTAATGAAGTGTTTGGATATATCTTATTTTTTGATAATGTAAGAAATATAGAGAATTTCAAGACAATTGATAGTTTAAAGAAAATAATAGAAAAAATAGCAGAAATTGTGGATTCAACGTTAGATATAAAAATGGCACAAGAGATAGAAGACAAACTATACAAAGAAATAAAAGATGATATGTTAGAAAAAGATATATTTTTAGATAAGTTTAGCACAGATGAATTTATGTTAGAATTTGAAAGTACAAAATTTGATGAAGATACATATTTTGTGAATATGACATATGATGTGAAGATGCCAATGCAATATAGCGATTCAGCAATTGAAAAAGTATATACAGAAGGAATTGTAGCAGAAGATAAATTGCAAATTGAATATATTTTATTAAGTACAATTGCAATTAGAGATATAATAAATGGAAACTTCAAAGACAGTTATATTGCAGAATTCACAACATCACTTTTCAAGAAAAAACAGAAATCAGAAGGAATTTTATCACTTCTAGGAAATGAAGCATTGCAAGATAAAATTAGTTTAAACATATCATATGAAGACTATATTAAAAACCAAAAAAGTGTATTAGAATATACTAAAAAGGGATATAACTTTACAATTACATTAGATGATACAATAAAAAATATAGAAGATGTTGAAAAACTAAAAATGTTCAAATTAGTTATTGCACCAGAGAACATGCATTTATATAAAGAGATAAAAAGTAATAAAACAATATTAAAAAATGTAGTATGTGAATAATAAGAAACAGGGAGAGAAATATATGGAAACATATGGAAGATTTTTATTTGAATTTTTACACCAATTCTTTTCAGGATTTGGAGAGATATTTGGAGGGTTATGGAAAGGAATACTTAATATATTCAACATTCCAGAATATTATTATATAATTCAAAATTATGCAAATGACTTTAAAGTTTCAGAATGGTTTTTAACTGGACTTGCTATCATTTGTATGATAATAGTAGTTGGAAGTATTATTGGAATAATAGTATTTTTTCTAAAGAGGCATATGAAATGGAGAAAGAAAATTATTAACCAAGAAGAACTATTAAAACAAATAGATACTTTAAATGATCAAGTTGAAGAACTAGTTGATGAAAAATTAAAATTATTGTCAATGAAATCACCAGAATTAGGAGTAAATCCAAATGGGATTGGAGTTGGTCCTACAAATAGAGCATTAGCAGCAGCAGCAGAATCACAGGCAAATGATGAAGAACAAATTGACCCTAATACTCAAAGTAGATTCTCAAAATTAATATTAATAGACCAAGAATATGCAAAATATAAACAAAAAGATTATGGAAATACTTTTGAATTACCAGAATTTTGCTATAGATTTAGAAATTTTGCAGCAAGTAAACTAAAATTATATTATAGTGAGAAAATGATAAGATTATTCGTATCAGCCATAGCGTCAACAAAACTAGTAATTCTACAAGGTATTTCTGGTACAGGTAAAACATCTATATCATTGGCTTGGGGTAATTTCGTAAAACACCCTTCATGTGTAGCTTCAGTTCAACCATCATGGAGAGATAGAACAGATATTTTTGGATACTTAAACGAATTTACTAAAAAGTTTAATGAAACAGATTTCTTAGCATATCTATATGAAGCAGGATATACTGATGAAATTTATACAGTAATCCTAGATGAGATGAACTTGGCGCGTGTTGAATACTACTTCGCAGAAATGTTGTCAATTCTAGAAATGCATAGCACAAAAGATTGGAAGATTGAAGTTGTACAAAGTTCATGGCCATCAGATCCAAAAAAATTAATAAGAGGAAAATTGCAAATTCCACCAAATGCATGGTACATAGGAACAATCAACAACGATGACTCTACATTCATGGTAACAGATAAGGTATATGATAGAGCAATGCCAATAGACATCAACGAAAAAGGTATAGCTTTTGAACCAGACCAAGTAGATGCACTAGATGTAAATTATTCATATTTAAATGGATTATTTGAAAAAGCAATGGTTGATTATGCAATATCTGATGCAACATTAAAGAAAATCGATGACATGGATAACTATACAATCAAACACTTCAGAGTAGCTTTTGGTAACCGTATTGTAAAACACATGAGAAAATTCGTGCCAGTTTATGTTGCTTGTGGAGGAGACGAAACAGAAGCAGTAGATTACTTCATGGCTAAAAAAGTATTAAGAAAGTTTGAAGGATTAAACTTAGCTTTAATTAGAGATGAGATTGACGGATATGTAGAATTCTTAGACAAGAACTTTGGAAAAGGAAAAATGGCTGAATGTATTGAATTCTTGCTAAGATTGAAGAAAATGTCATAAAATTGTATCTTATTATATATTAGGTAGGTATAACTTATCTAGTATATAAAAAAGGTTTATAGGCAAAACCTTTATAAAAAACCTAAATATATATGCAAGGAACGAATAGCTAATGGACTTGAATGTAGTTAAGTTAACGAATTTTGAAACAGAAGAATCATCACAGGAGTTTCTTAATAAAGTTAATTCGAAATTATTGTTAGACCTTAGTAAAAGCCAAATTGTAGAAAATGACGAATGGATAGAAATGGTAGAATTTTCACTTCCACATCTTGAAAAGGCTCTAACAAAAGAGATAAAAAACATTGTTACAGAAGAGGAAATAATAAAAATAGAGTTAATAAAAAAAGTTACTGTTGAGAGTGTAAAACATTTATCTAAAAATGTTAACTTTGTTGACAGATTTAACCAAAAGTCTGGAGAAGTTATTCCTAAAAAAATATTAAATGCTTATAAAGAAGAGACATTTATTACATATGAAAACAGATTCTTATTCAGTCTTATAAAATTGATAGAAGATTATATGTATTTACGTGAAAAGGATCAAGAGACTGAATATAAAGGAAAAAACGAGAAAAAGGCTAATTATCATGCAGAAGCTAATTACAAAAAGGAAAAAATAAAAGTAAATGTTGAGTATATTTCAGAAAAACAAATTGGAGTTTCTAAATCTTCTGGAACAGCTGAAAGAATTCAACAAATAAAGAAAAAAATAAAAGACTTAAAAACAACTAATGTATATCAAATATTAGCTGCAAAAAGAGTAACACTAGTAAAATCTCCAATAAAAATGACAAATGTATTATTAAAAAATGTTCATTTTCAATATGCGCTAAAATTATGGAATTACTTAAGTGACCAAATGGAAATAAAGGACAAAGCAGTAAAAACTGGTAAAATGGTAGAAGAAAAGGGAATTACAAAAAAGCTTGTTGATGAAGACATTTATTTAATGAACTTAATTTTTAGTAATAAAAATATTGAGGAAAAATTAAAAGGAAAAAGAAAAAATGCAATAGAAGATAAAAAAGCAAGAAAAGATAAAAAACGAGGAAAGATAAAAAACGAAAAAAAACAGAAAGAAAAAGATAAAAGTTATCCTGGGGATCTGTATTGCATTATTTTTACTCCTGGGAGGAGGATTGTTGGTTTATATACATAAAGTGGATACGGACACACTGGGGGGAAAAATTACCATATATGGTCTGGACATATCA
>OGPT01001524.1_pt1 | contig 20934 bp, 31 predicted proteins | sample 1552951 | NCBI WGS metagenome assembly OGPT01 (sample SAMEA2580224, study PRJEB22360) | human gut metagenome | biome: human gut; feature: human-associated habitat; material: faeces | place: Denmark | collected 2008/2010
AAAAATATCTGCTTTTCTTTTGAGGTTGCCCTGTTCATCCAGAAATTCCAGTGAAGTCAAAAGGCAATAGCTGCTGTCCTGACTAAATGCCCTTTTGTTTGCATTGCTGCTAAGCAGACCATATTTTGCAGTAAAGGAATCATAAACTTCATTCAAATCTTTTTGAAGTTCTTCAACTTCCTGATCACCGCAGTCTTCCATCTGACGCTGTAACAATTTATTTGTTGCGTCACGAATCTTTACCATGCCTTTTACTCGTTCTGTAGTTGCCATTGGAAGTTCTACTTTATTCATCACAGAATTTTCCCTATAATAAATGTCATCATCCAAAACGGCAAAACTAAAGTTCTTCACATCTGGATCTGCCGGAATAGAAACTACCTGTTCCTCTAACTCGCTATCTGAAAGTTCCATTTCTGTGATTGTTCCATGAATATTGTGTACAGCTTTCTTTAACTGCTCTTCAAGAGTAATGCCTTCTTTTGGCTTTACAGTAACTTCCTGCTTACCATACTGGGTACTTTCTGTGGTAAATTCACCAAGAACCATTTCCGGATGCTCTGCAAAATACGCATTTACAGAATAGCCTTCCTCTGTCGTCTTTAGGTTTACCCATTCTGGCTCCTCGATTGCCGCCCTGTCCCTTTTCTGAAAAAACAGAATATCTGATACAACATTTGTATTTGCATTTCTCTGAAAAGCATTATTTGGAAGCCTGATCGCACCCAGCAGCTCTGCCCTGTTTGCAATATATTGTCTGACTGCCGGATTCTGTTTATCCATGGTTCCACTGGAAGTCACAACTGCAACCACACCGCCTGGACGCACAAGATCAAGAGATTTTGCAATGAAATAATCATGAATCAGAAAATGATGCCTGTCGTATCTTTTGTCATTTACCTGGTACGCTCCAAACGGCACATTACCAATCACACAGTCAAAGAAACTATCCTGAAACTGTGTTGTTTCAAATCCCTGTATGGCAATCTGGTTTTTCTGATATAACTGTCTGGCGATTCTGCCGGATACCGGATCAAGTTCCACACCATACATTTTCGCTTTACTCATGCTTTCCGGGATAAGTCCCATGAAATTTCCTACTCCACAGGATGGTTCCAGAATATTTCCTTTTTCAAATCTACCAGTTAATCCACTATTTAGCTTATTATTACCTCTAAAATTTTTAACATTAGTTTTAGTAATATTGGTATTAAACTCCTTATTAAATAAATCTGCTAACTCACGTGAGGTTTTCTTATAATTATTTTTAATTAGAAATTCTTTTTGTTCTTTTGTATATCTAATCATTATTTTTCCTTTAACTGAAGAACCTCTTTTTCGTTGCTAATTCCCATTTCTTCAGCATATTTTTTTGCATTTAATACCAGGTTAGCATTTGCCACTATAGTTGAACATATCGTAGATACGGCTTTAGATCTTTTGATTTCTTTTTCGAAAGTCTCTTTATCTTTTAATGCCTCATCATCATTCAATCTTTCTAATTGTTCAAATAAATAATTATTTACATCTGATAAATTATTTTTCACTTTAATTCCTCCTAAATTTATTAAAATAAAAATCACAGCTAACAATTCCACACGAGTACGATATCACTAAATTTACTCTAAAACTTGCTGTGATTTATTTTTTATAATATAGGAGAGTATTTTTGAAAAAACGTGGAATTTTTAAATATCTAATAGTACTAAATTTCAAATAATATTTTTGCGAACGTAACTTCTCTGCCTATGTACCATTCTTTTATTACCATCAATCTTTTGGATTGATTTTTTCTCTTTAGATCTAAATAAAAACAAATTCTCTTTTTTTCTTTCATATTACTTGTTTCCTTTCTTAAAAGCTTTTTTTGTCTGTTTTGATAGACCGTTATTTTTATACTCTATTGATTTGTGTTCAATTTTTTTAGTTAATTCTTTGATTGTATTTAATTGATTTTGATTCTTTTCTTCTGCCTGATATAACGCTTTTTCATATTCCTCAATTACTCTGTCTTTTGCATCTAATTTTGCCTTTAACTTATTATTTTCCTTTGCGTTACTAATTTCGTTTTGTAATCTTGTAATTTCTCTATCTTTTACTTTTTGCATAGAAATATATGTTTTTTGCATACTTTCAATTTTTGCATCTTTGATTTCTGCTTCATCACTTAATTCTTTAATTTTGTTTTTAAATACACTTAATGTATCTGTTAAAACTTTAAAGTTTCTATTAGTTAAAATTTTCATAAATTAACCTATAATTTTAAGATACCAACAAATAAATTCTTTATCATTATCAAATCTATTTTTGTATCTAATTAATCCCTTCTTAAAAATATTCTTTTCTTTTTTATTACACATTAAATAATGCTTTCTAAATATATGTACTTCATCATTAAGCCAAATTTTAGTTTTATTCATAATCTTTACTTTTTAAAAAATCATATATAGTAGTTTGATTAGAATACCTTTCTTTAGATGATCTTTGATTTAATAATTGCATTAAATCCACATCATAATTTAAGTGTTTATTATCTAACCATTTTTTTATATAATCCATATATCTTTTTGCTAAATCTGTATGCCACAAAAGCATTCTAATTGCATATTGAAGTTTCTTGTTTACTCTAATATTTTTTTCCATTTTATATTTCGTTTCTGAAACCATTTCTTAAATCCTCACTGCATTGTCTATAAACAACTCTACAAAATTCATGCATGGTCATTAGTAGTCTGTATCTGTGATAAGCCCAATTATATAAATCTGTTTTTGATATAGAATATTCTTTACTATATTTAGCTGAATTAAATGATATTTCATTCCACCTATCAGCCTGAATCATACACATTTTTGCTAATTCGTAAGCAGTTTGTCCATCTTCAGTAGAAAGACTTTCAAAATTATCTTTAATTATCTGATATTGTTCTAAATCTTCTGTAAATAATCCTAATTCTTCTATTTTATTCAAATTCAACCACATCCTTTTTTTCAAAAAGTTCTATTTTTCTATCCAAAAATATGCCTTGTTGTAATGCTATGACTTCTTGTTTAGGAAATAATTTTTGAATTTTATTTTGAAATTCTAGATAATTTTCAAATCCACTAGATATATGGCATAGAATAATTTTTTTTGTATTATGATTAACTGAGTTATTCAATACTCTAATTGTCTTTTGTATCGATAAATGCCCATTAAAGCTCAGTAATCTTTTAGACTTAATTTGTTCAGTTTTAGTTAATTCTTTTTTGTTATACCATTCCTCGTCAAAATTACATTCAATTAAGAAATAATCAATATCCTTGAAAATTAAGTTATCAATGTATCCTGTATCTGTTATATAAAGTATTTGTGCTCCAGATATTGTATCTTTTATAAGATAATTAACTGGATGAATAGCATCATGTTTCACTTCAAACGGAACAATTTTAAATGATCCAATTTGAAATGTTTTAAATGGCTCTACAGGCTTTTTTATAAAGTCTGGTATATTTATTCTATCCAGTGTTTCTTTTGTTCCATAAAAGCCAGTATTTTTATTTTGAGATAGACTTTCACAACCTACTATATGATCTCCATGCTCGTGAGTAACTAACACACCATCAATTTTTATTGGATTTATAAGTGACTCTATACGATTAAATTTTATTCCACAATCGAGAAGAAGAATTGTATCTTCATTCTCCAATATGTGAATATTTCCTTTACTACTCGAACTTATCGACTTCAATATCATTTTTAGTTGTTTCTTTTTGAGTTTCTATATATTCGGCTTCTTTTACTTCATTAGCATTAGTTTCTCCTACTTTTACTTCTTTTGCAGGTGGTAATTCATCTATATTCTCATCTTCATAGTTGTATTGTTCACCTTCATTATTTTGAATAGTTTCTACTAGTAAATCATCATCATCACGAGTATTTATAAACCACTTAATAGCTTTATTAACCATAGTCCTTTTTACAAATTCACTTTTGAATGATGTCTTATCTTTAGACATTTTAGACATATTCCATGCTTCTTTAATTTGTTCAAAAGTAGATATTGTTGCATATTCTTGGCCTTTATACTTGATTACACAATAGCCTCCAATAATAGCATCTTCCTTTATATTTTTGAATTCTTGATGATGTTCTATATTTGAAATGCTACCATCACTATTGATTTCGTAATCTATTTCATCACCTTCATAAATTACTTGTGCATTTATATCTTCTATTCCATCTATTCTTTTTAGAGCTGTTATCTTTCCAAAATAAGATGGCATTAGTGTTAATTCTTTACCATAAACGACAAAATAGCATTGAGTCTTTGCAGGATTTAAACCCATTATAACCATTTGAAGTAAGGCATTGGCTACACTATTTGGTGTACACACACTTAATGCTAAATTATGATTTTTATCTTCTGTTTTTTGAAGTGTTAACCATGCTGATTTTAAAGCATTTTCAGCACTGTAACCTTTTGGAAGTCTTAATCTTCCTTCTTTTGTATATTGTGCAATACTATTCATAACACTATCACTAAAATCTCTTTTAAATGCTAATTTAGTATCTTCTTTTTTTACTATTTCTTGTTTTTCTTTTTCCATAAAATTCTCCTATTCATTTATTAATTCAATTTTTTTATTTACTTGAAATTTAGCACGACAACCAATAATTTGAGTATCTACTTCTGGTAATCTAGTTAATTCACCTAACCCATCCATTAAAATCGGCAATCTTTTATCTTTTAGTCTTTGAATATTATCGATTAGATCTAATGCAATCAATATTTTCATTCCAGTATTTAGAGCGTTATATTCTATACCATTAACTGCTAATTTAAATGTTTCTATTAATTTTCCATCTTTTGTTGTTTCTTGTGTAATAAAATCTGCTAATTTAAAATTGTGTCTCACTTTATCTCTTAGCATTTCTGCTTTTGTATTGTTAAATAAAATTAATTGTTGTTCTCTTTCATTTAATAATTCTTTCTCATTCAATAATTCTTGATGCTCATTTTCTAATTTTTTTAATTGCTCTTTAAAGATTGATACTGTATCAGATACAGCTAATTTTTTTGTAATTTCTTCTAATTCTTGTTGAAGGCTTACAATGTTATCTTCCAACTCTATTACTTGATGTTTAGCTATTTCTGATTCTCTAAAGTTGATGTTAACTTCAGTGTCTAAGATTTGTTTTTTATAATTTTCAATATCTTGATTTGCTTTTTCTATATTTTTCTTCATAGTGATTTGAATATCACTTTCTTGACTAGAATCTATTTTCTCAGTTAAAACTCTTTCTTTTTCTAATTCATAATCTTTTATGTCCTCGTTGTATTGAGTTAATACTATTTCTATTTCATCAAGTCTTGATTTCTTTACTCTTGCCTGCGCAGCATAACCATTTGCTTTATCAATAGCTTGTTTTTTTAGATTTGCTAAAACTTCTTCTATTTTTTCCTTTGGTAAAGGTTGTCCACAAGCTGAACATTTATCATTTTCAATTCTAATTTCTTTAGATAATTCTTCATCATAAAGTTTCTTTAATTCAGTTCTTTGTACCATGATAGTTGTCTTTTCTTGATTTAATAAATCGATATCATTTTTTCTTTGTACAATTCTGTTATCAATAGTTTTAATTTTATTTTCTTTTAAAATACTTACATCAATGTTAGATTCATCATATGTCTTTTGATATTCTAGTTTTAATTTTTCTAAATTACTAATTGATGTTTCAAGTTGTTTAGCATCATTTTTTAAGTTTTCTAAAATTGCTAAATCCTTTTCTTGATTTGTTTTAATTTGTTGTAATGAATTATAATTTTCTATCTGTTTTTTTACTTTTCCTTTTCTTTTTTCTAATTCTTTTTGATCCTTTTCATCAATTACTAGTTCACGAATGTCTTTTGTTTTTTGATCTATATTGCCAAGAATCTTTTTTATTTCGTTAGTTAATGAAGATTTTGTTTCTGTAATATTTTCAGCAGTCTTTTCTACACCAACTGAGTCAATTTTTTCTTGAATTAAACTAAAATTACCTTTAGCATATACTTCCTCGTTAGTAATTTCACCTACTAAACCCATAATAAGACTTCTTAAATCTTTCCAATGCAATTTTGGTATGTATTCAATATTTGAAAGTGCTTTAAATTCTTCATCTGTAATCATAAAATTATCTTTTAAATAATCAGTAAATTCTCTGCTACCGAATTTTACGCCATCTACTTTAATTGTGGTTGTATCTTTATCCCAAATTCTCTCAATTACTTTATCATTGATTTTTAATTCTACACTTGTAGATAAGTCTTTTTTTTCCTCACCATCAATTATTGGTTTTATTTTAAATTGTTTTTCATCAGCAAAGTTTTTTCCAAATAAGCACCAGGTAATTGCGTCAAGGATTGTAGTTTTACCTATTCCATTTTCTCCTTCAATAATATTTTTATTTTCGCTAAAAGATAATTCTTGATCTAGTGTTCCTTTAAAATTTTTAATTTTAATATTTCTGATGATTAATTTCATATTACATATCCTCCAATATTTCATTTAAAAAATCATCTATAGTCTCATCTAAATCTTTTTTAATGTCATTTAGGATTTGTTTGTGAACATTTGATTTAGAAGTATCATCCTTTTTTTCTGTTTCTAGCTGTTCAATTTCATCTTTGTGATCTACACCATATTTTTCTATTTGTGTTCCAAGTTGTTGCACATATTTTCCTAATTCAATAAAATCTTTCTTGTTGGATTCAATTTTTTTAGTTTGTAATAGATGTTTTATCAATTCAAACCTCTCATAAGTCTTAGCAATAAAACTTTCATATTCTTTATCATCAATATTTGAATATGTAGTAATATCTAAATTTTCTAATTCTGAAATAAATTTCTTAATATCTCCTTTAACATACTCTTTATCAATTAAAATTAATCTTTGTAATTTTTCTATATCCATAATTTTCTCCTCTTTTTTATTTTCTTATTTTTTAATGTGGTTCTTCGTCATCAAACCAATCGTAGTCAAATAATTCTAACTTTTTCTTTTCTGATTTTTCTTTTGGTTTACAATCTTCTAATGTTTTACAACCATTGTCCTTCCAATTTTGATATATACCATTTAAATAATTCATTGTTGTAACATGATTAAGTACAGCAACTTTTATTCCATAATTGATAATAAATTCATCTTTGAAATAATCTAACCAAGAATCTATCATTTCTATTTCAATTGGACCTATAGTTCTTGCAAAACTAGTCTCAAGAAATGTATGCACACGCTTATATAATTCTTCTATACTACTAATACTACTAATAGTCTTATATTCTACTATTGTGGTTAGTTGTTGGTTAGTTGTTGGTTGGTTGTTGGTTAGTTGTTGGTTATATTCTTGGTTATTTTGTTGATATAAATCATAATTTACTATTGTAATTATTGAATATTTATTAGTTGTTTTGATGGTTATTTCGTTGGTTGATTTTAGGTGTTTTAATGCTGTGCGAATCTCTTGTTCTGTCATCATTAGTTGTTTTGATAATTCTTTTCTTCCAGTTATAAAACTCCCCCTTGGTATTATTTGTCCTTCAAATTCTCCATCCTTCCAATTTGCTTTTAAAAGACAATGAATAAATACTCTAAAAACATTACTATTTTTATACCAACCCCATTCTAAAATTTTAGAATGTAATTTAATCCAATTTTCTTTCATAGGTTTTCACCTACATTTGCATTTTCGAGCGACTTATGTTATAATCTAGTCGTTCTATTGAACAAGGGACTTTAACTTGCCTGTTGAGTCCTTTTTCTTTTTGTCTTAAAATCATAAATCTCCTCCATATTGATAAATTAATTCCATTTTTCCACTTTCAATTTGATGGTTTCTGTATGATCCATAAATAATAAATCCAACAAATGCAACTAAAAATAAAATCGTAAGTATTACAGCTTTTATCATATCTTTCATTTTTCTCACCCCTTTCTAGCTTGTCCACTTCACTTTTTCTACAACTATGTTGATTTCTTTTTATTCAAATTGTATATTTTTGTGTTTACAAATTTAATACTTTCTTGAAATTCAAATAATTCGATTAAGGTTTTCATCATGTCTTCTCCATGCTCAATTACATAATTTTTAAGTTTGGTAGCTGTTTCATCATTTTTGACTTCATTATTTTCCATCATCACACCTCTCTAAATTTTATTCGACAAAATTCTTTATTTTCATTTTTTATATTTACTTTTCATAGGAAAAGTTTTAATAAACTTAGTACAATTATTACTAATAAAACTAAATTGACTATGAATCCTGCCAATATCTGATTTTCCATAACTTTTATCTCTTTTTGTTGAATGTTAATTAAATTTATAATTCTTTCAATCTCTTTGTTCATACTCTACCCCTATTTTTTACTCCATTTTGGAGTATTGTTGGTAAAAAAATTTCTTCTACTGTCTTATGAAAAAAATTAGCAATTTTAAACATTTCATTCATTGTAAACTCATTTCTTCCAATTTCTTTAAAATTGTATGTTTTCACATTAATTTCAAGTAAATCGGCCAATTCTTGCTGCTTAATATCATTCTTTTTTCGTAACAGTATTAGGTTTTCTTGCATTTCTTTTTGCTCCTTTCTGTCTTATTGACAATTTAATCTTAACTCCTTTTTGGAGTATAGTCAATACATTTTTGTAATTTTTTTTACTTTTTTCTTCCATTTTGGAGTAAATAATGGTATTATTAAAGTGGAAGGGAGATTGATATAAATGTCTTTGGATATTAATAAATATTGTGCAGAAAAATTAAAGCGATTTAGATTATCAAAAAATCTAACACAAAAAGAATTAGCTGAAGATTTAGGAATAACACAACAACAAGTAGCTAGGTATGAAAATAATCTGCGTATGTTTAAACAAGACTTTTTATTTCAACTTGCTGAATATTTTAATGTATCTATAAATGACTTCTTTCCTCCACTAGAGAGAAATGATGAAGTATATAAACAAATATTAAGAGATAAAGGCTTAATGGATGAAAATGATAATATTAACGAGGAAGATTTTAAAAAATTAATAGATTTTGCAGTTGCAAATAAAGATTTCATCATAAAAAAAGATAAAGACTAAAAATAAGCCTCTATCAATAAGAAATACAATGATTTATCTATATCAAGCATAATCAGTACAACCTCTAAATCTGCGTATTTCACTACAACCACCCCTATTATATTATAAATTGTTATTATTGGAAGTGAAAACAAAATGGAAAATAGTGAAATTAAAGAAGATGTTTTACAAAAATTAAACAGACCAAAATTTATAGATATTGCAATAATCAGTGGTATAACTGCAATTGTAATATCAGTAGCATTTTACTTATTTCCTGATGATACTACAAAATTTGAAATAAAAGCTATTGTTTGTCTAATTATTATGCTTATTGGATTAATTTTATCACTAATTAATCAAGTAATTAAATTTCATAGATTCTATATAGATTACGAAATACAATACAATTACCTTATAAGCAAATTAAATATTGATAATAATATAACCAATAAAAAAATAAAGAAAATAGAAAAAAATATAAAAAACATTAAGGATAAACAAGATGATGCCATCTATTATGAGACTGTTGGTGAAATAGATGAAACTACTGGTGAAATCATATATTATGACAAATCTAAAAGATCTAAAAAGTTATAAATTAGTTTTGTTTAAAAGTACGCTAGTACATGTACTTTTAATATAAATATTAGAAGTAAAGGAGGTGCTAGAATTATGAAAAAAATATTAATTAGCTTATTTTCATTAGTAATCTGCTTATCTTTAACTGGTTGTGGTAATAGTAATACTGATAAAAATTCTCCAAAAAATTTAAGTGATATTCTAAAAAATAATGAATATAACTTAATCACTGAAGGTTACTATCAAAAAACAGACAGTTATGGAAGTTATTATTTATTTTCCATTAATGAAAAAACCATAACTTATAATAATGCAGAAGAAGATTATCAAATAGAATATAACTGGACAGATAATACTGCTTGGGAATATGGTTGCAAATACCATTATGATAATAATACAACTACTAATGATGGTGAAGGTATGGGAGAATGTGATGAAGAAACTATTAATCAATTAGTAGAAGGAAAGAAAAATATTGATGATGAATTAAAAAAATTAAATCTTACAATTAATGATTTAAAATAAAAAAAGACTCCGTGCTGGAACACGAAGTCAAAAATGAAAAACCTATTTAAGCTACCAAACTTAAAAATACAATATAGATAACTACAATGTACAAGATTTTTCTATTACATTGTAGCATAAAATTTAATAAAAAGGAAGTGTTGCAATGTGAAAAAAATTGTAAAAAATATTACTGAAACTATTATTAGAGTTGTTTTATATATAAGAGTTTCCTCAGAGGAGCAAGTGAAACACGGTTATTCTCTACAATCACAAAGAGAAAGATTAATTGAATATTGTAAGCAAAAAGGATATCAAGTAGTTGAAATCTATGTTGATGAAGGAAAATCAGCAAGATCTAAATTAAAAAATCGTACGGAATTACTAAGACTAATTGAAGATGCTAAATTAAAAAAATTTGATAGAATTGTTTTTTGGAGATTAGACAGATGGTTTAGAAATATAGCTGATTATTACAAAGTTCAAGAAATATTAGATAATAATAAAATAGACTGGGAATGCTCAGATGAAGAATATTCTACTACTACATCTAATGGTAGACTGCACCTAAACATAAAACTATCTATTGCTCAAAATGAATCTGATCAAACTAGTGATAGGATTAAATTTAATTTTGATAATATGGTGAAAAACGGTAGGGCTATTACTGGATCACAAGGTGTTCCTCTTGGATATATGGTTTCTGGAGAAGAAAAAAATAAAAAAGTAGTTAAAAATCCTGAAACTGAACCTATAGCTATTGATATGCTTGAATATGTGAAAAAATGTGGCAGTGTTAGAAAAACAGTTATATATATAAACCAAAAATATAATTTAAAAATTTGCTATGATAGCATGAGGCACTATTTGATGAATGAAAAATATTATGGCTATTATAGAGGTATAGAGAACTATTGTGAACCTTACATAACGAAACAAGAATTTGATGAAATACAATCATTAATTAAAAGAAATGTGAAGTGCAATAAAAAGTATGATTATATTTTTAGTGGACTATTAAAATGTCCAATTTGTGGTTGTAAATTAGCTGGGTATCAACAGATACAAAATAAGGTTAAATATAATAAAATATATAAATATCCATCATATCGTTGTAGACATACTCAATATGATAAACTATGTCATTATCATAAATATCCACATGAAAATGCTATTGAAAATTATATGATAAATAATATAAAGAATGAAATGCTACAATTAATAAAAAATAGTGAATCACCATTAGAAAAAAATGATATTAAAATTAAAAAATTAGATAAAGAAAAAATTAAAACTAAACTAGCAAGATTAACTGATTTATACATAGATGGAATGATACTAAGAGAAAAATATGATCAGGAATTTAAAAAACTTAATTCATTACTTCAAGAAGCTGATGAAAATATTATAGAAGAAAAGCGAGATTTAAGCCAATATAAAGAGTTTTTAAATTCTGATGCATTATCTATATATAATAAACTAAACAACAGCTCTAAGCGAATGTTTTGGGCTAAATATATAGAATATATTATATATAACGAAGATGGAACTTACGAAATAAAGTTCAAATAATTATTATTATAGCACTAACAATATGAACCATTTTCTGCTTTGGACTATGTTACGAGGCTTGCCCTTTCTGACGATTTATATAAAATTATTAAAAACGAGGGTAAAACTGCTATTTTAGTAACACATGATTTAGCAGAAGCTATTTCTTTATCTGATAGAGTAGTTGTGTTAACAAAAAGACCGGCCACAGTTAAAAAGATTTATGATATTAATTTAACAGACAAATCAACTCCTATTCATAATAGAAAATGTAAAGAGTTTAGTACCTATTATGATGAAATTTGGAGGGATTTAGATGTCCACTTATAGTTTAGAACACAAATTATTCTTAAAAAAAATCAAAAGAAATAAATGGTTTGTCCGTTTTAGTCAGTTACTAATTATTGTATTCTTTTTAGGAATATGGGAGTTAAGTAGTGAGCTTGGTTATATTAATGCCTTTTTATCTAGTTCTCCTAGTAGAGTGTTTCATACCTTTATTTCTCTTCTAAAAGATAATAATCTATGGAATCATGTATGGGTAACTGTTTATGAAACTTTAGTTAGTTTTATTTTAGCTTCTGGTATTGGATTTATTATTGCTTCTATTTTATGGTGGAATAAGACTATTGCCAAAATACTAGACCCCTATCTCACTATTTTAAATTCATTACCTAAGGTAGCACTGGGACCCCTTATTATTATTTGGGTTGGTGCCAATACAAATTCTATCATTTTTATGGCTCTTTTAATTTCTACTTTTATTACAATTATTAATATTTATCAAGGGTTTATTTCTACAGATCATTATTTTATTACTCTCATGCATACTTTTAATGCAAAGAAAAGGCAAATTTTTATTCATTTAATTGTTCCTAGTAATAAAAATAATCTCATAAATTGTCTAAAAGTAAATATTAGTATGAGTTTAATTGGCGTGATTATGGGAGAATTATTAGTATCTAAAGAAGGTCTTGGATACCTAATTATGTATGGATCACAGGTATTTAATATCAATCTAGTGATTACTTCCGTCGTTATTTTAGCTATTATATCTTACTTAATGTATGCAGTAATTGCATTTATTGAAAAAAAGACAGTTAAGAATTAGTTCCTAACTGTCTTTATCTTTTTACCTGCTAATAAAATATAAGAATTATCTGGCTGATAGTAACAAGTCTGCAAAATAATAATATCATCTGTATCTAATACTTCTGTATTCGTATCGTATACAGAATTTTCTTTTAAGTATGATAAATGATTATGCCATTCTTCTTCTGTAAAATTTAATTTCATATGTTGATAATCTGTTGTTACAACTAAGATAGAGAAAATTTGGTATTCATATGTTTCATTTTCCATTTCCAGTATTATTTTACTATGATTCCTATAAAAAGAATTATCTAAAAAGTTTTCTAAGATATGAAATTCAGTTTTTAATGTTTTTGAATTATGTCCATAGATTAATATTTTTCTATCGGTTGATAAATTCCTGTAATCCATAAAGGTAGTACCAATTTTACTAGTTTCTTTTTTTAAATTATGTGTTAAATAATAATCATTATCTGTTGTTTTAACAACAATACTTTCTAAATCTGTATTTTCTATTTTTAAAATAGCAATAATGTCATTATTTTGGTAATTATTTCGTAGAGTAATGATACTATTTTTAGAATTTGTTTCCTTATTTATCTCGCTATTTGTGTCTGTAGTTAATTCTTCTTTTTCAGCAATTACTACTTGTTCATTCTTTAAATTACTGTCATTAGATACAGGAAGTTTATATACAAAAAGAGAAAAAGTTATGATAGCTACTAGGACAATATATTTTTTTAAACTATTCTTCACAGTTAGTATTTGGTGGTAATGGATAATCTATTTCTATAGGATCTTCTTTGATTTCTTCAGGTGTTGGTGTAGGTTCTACTGGATCTATTACTGGTACAGGAGGTTCTTCTTTATCTTTTTCAAATCTCATTTCTAAATAGAAACCAATATAATAGTTTTGGTAAATATTCGTCATATATTTACCATTAATATATACATGAGGCATATTTACTTTTTGTGTTGTATCAGTTTCAATATTATTTAAATTTTCTGCTAGAATACTATTAGCTATTTTATAAGAATTTTCTTTTCTCATATAAGAGCCAACACTATATAATTCACTATTTTCATCATTAATGATAGCAGTATCAAAGGTAAATGCTAATAGTTTATTATATAGAAAATTATAGGCTAGTTCTATTACCTCTTGATTGGTTTCTTTAAAAGATTGTGTATAATTACCATTAAATAGTTCTGCTATAGCTTTTGTTGGTAGATCTTCTAGTACTTTGGCATCTGTTTGGTATTTTTGATTATAAAAGTCTAAGTAGTATTTGTTTAAGTCTTTACTTCCATTTGGGTACTTATCCTTATCTAATATTTTATCAATTTCAGAATCTTTTAACATTTCTTGTGTTACTTTTGAAGTAGAATTTACTCCATATAAACTTTGTAGTGCTGTATTTTTAGTACGATAAAAACCTATATGTTCTCTTATTTTACTATCTGTAAAAGTGTATGCGTTAGAAATATGAGCACCTATTTCAGAATCTTGATAAGAATCAAAATCTTCTGTACTTAATATTAGAGAGTTATTAACATAATGATAGTTATTTTCTGATTCATTTTTGATTTCAATGTTGAAAATATCATCATCACCTGGTAGAGCACAATTATTCATATAGCCATTTGGAACAAGTATGATACTATCTTCATTAAAATCTTTAGGAATTGTATAGGTTATTTTATATTCCCTTCTTCTTTTACCATTTTCACTTTTATCGATTACTTCTACTTCACTTTCTAAAATTCCACTAGTAGTTGTAGTCATTTTGTTTTGTTCCGTTTTCCATTTACTATTAGTTAGTGCTAAAACATTAGTATTAATACACAATAAACAGCTTATTAACAGCATAGTGGTTAACTTTTTAAATTTTTCTTTCATGTTATATTTTCCTTTCCTATTTTCTAATTGTATTTTATTCCTTGTTGATGGCTAAATATGTCACATGATGGATAAATTTAAAAATTTTTATAGAAAAAAACTGTACTCTTAAGCGTACAGTCCGATTCTATTTATCATTTGATAACTCTAAACTTGATTTAGGATTTAAAGTTAAATCCGCTCTTTCTCCTAAGATATAAGCATAATATCCACTTGCTGCTATCATAGCTGCATTATCAGTACAGTATTTAATGTCTGGGAAAGAATAGTTAATGTTTTCTTTTTCACAAAGACTAGCTAGTTTTTCCCTAATTCCTTTATTGGCTGCAACTCCTCCAGCTACAATTAAGTTATTTACTTGATAATCTTTTAGAGCCTTCATCGTTTTCTTCGTTATAATTTCTACTACTGTATTTTGAAAAGAAGTAGCTAAATCTTTCTTTCTAATTTCATTACCACGTTGTTCTTCATTATGCACTAAATTGATGACAGCACTTTTTAAGCCACTAAAACTAAAATCATAACTATTATCATTTAATGGAAGAGGTAATTTATAGGTATCTTCTCCTTCATGAGCCCATTTATCAATAGTAGGTCCACCTGGATAAGGAACTGATATTACTCTTGCCACCTTATCATAGCATTCACCAATGGCATCATCTAAAGTACCACCTATCTTTTTAAATTTGTAATGGTCCTTCATATAAATTAATTCCGTATGCCCACCACTAATTACCAAAGCAATTAAAGGAAAAGTTAATTTATTTACTAATTCGTTAGCATAAATATGTCCTGACATATGATTGACTGGTATTAGAGGAATTTTATTGACATATGCTAATGTCTTTGCTGCTTCTACTCCTACTAATAGAGAACCAACAAGTCCTGGACCATAGGTTATCGCTATTCCATCGATTTGTTTGATATCCATATGTGCTTTTTCAAGACATTCTTCAATTACCATCGTAATATTTTTAACATGATTTCTACTAGCAATTTCAGGTACTACTCCTCCAAAATCTTTATGAATATCTATCTGTGTTAAAACAACTGTTGAAATCTCTTCACAACCATTTTTAACAATAGATGCACTGGTTTCATCACAACTTGTTTCTATTCCTAATATGTATACATCTTTCATTTACATCAACTCTTTTTCCATTAATATTCCGTCAATTCCTTGATAGTATTTTCTTCTTACTGCTACTTTAGAAAAATCAAATTTTTCATACAGATGAATTGCTTTTATATTCGTTTCTTTTACTTCTAAAGTTATACTTTTGACATTATGGCTTATACATTCATTTACCATATATTCTAATAATTTACTGGCTATTTTTTGATTTTGGTATTCTTCTAGTACATTAATATTAATAATTTCAGCTCTTTCATACATTATATAGTAATTTATAAAGGCAACTGGTTCTCCATTTACTAAATATGTCAAGTAATTTGTAAATTGATTATTTTTAATATCTTCTTTTACACTTTTACTTGTCAGTATTTTAGGAAATAGTTCCGATAATTTATCAATGTATAATGATTCTTCTTCTATTTTTTCTATCATATTAACTCTAGATTTTGTTTTTCCTCAGCCTCTGTTTGTTTTAAATAAATAGGGTTTACAGAATGAGGATTAATACCTTCCTTAGCGGTAAATGTATTTACAATTTTTTCAATATTTGGATTATAACTTTCTGTTTCTATATTTTCAAATTTTTGGTTACTTATATAGGCAAATTTATCAAGTAATTGTCCTATAGCACATTTTAAAGCTTCTAATGATATGTATTGTGGTTTTAAAATAGGCATATTATCTTTACTATAAATAGCTCCATATACATAGCCTCTTCTTGCATCTATTAATGGTACTTTTATTATATCATCTTCTTTGCTTGAGATAGCCATTGCTTCTAAACTAGAGATAGTTACAATTTCTTTCTTTAAAGAGTAAGCATATGTTTTAGCAATTGTTACTCCTACTCTTATCCCTGTAAAGGAACCTGGACCGTTTACTACTATAATTTTATCTATATCATTTGGTTCTAAATGATTTTGTTTTAGCATTGTATCTATTTCTTTTAATGTATAACTTGATAAATCTTTTCCTAAATCTTTTTTTACTTCTGATACTAGTTTTTTATCTACTACTAAGCCTGTATATAGATAACTTGTAGTAGTATCTATATACAAAATTTTCATAGTACTGCCTCACATAAATCTTCATACTGTTGTCCATAAGGTGTAATTAAGAAAATACGAGTATTTTCATCTTCTTCTGATAGTTTTATTTTAATTTCTAATCTTTCTTCTGGAAGATAATCTTTAATCATATCTGACCATTCTATAATCACAACTCCACCACTGTGGTAGTATTCTTCGATTCCAAGATCATCTACTTTGCCATCCAAGCGATATACGTCCATATGGTATAGATCCATTTCTCCTGATGTATATTCTTTTATAATATTGAAGGTTGGACTAGTAATAGCTTCTTCTATTCCTAATGAAGATGCAAATCCTTTTGTGAAAACAGTTTTTCCACTACCTAAGTCACCTTGTAAACAAATTACCATATTTGGAAATTTTTCTGATTCAATATTTTGAGCAAGTTCAATTGTATCTTGTTCACTTCTACTTGTTACTTTATATGTCATTTCTATCACCTACTTTATTATAGCAAAAAAAAAATAGATTATACAACCTATTTTTCTTCTTTCTATTATTATGCTTGTTGTGGTTTTAAATATTTAGCTAATAATTCAATTATCTTTTCGTCTTTAACGACAGCTACAGCTTTTTCCCCATCTACTTCTGTTTCTTCTAAAAACTTGAATTTTCCTAATACTTCTTCTTCATTTTCAGATACTTGAACTACAAGATAGTAGTTTTTATTTTGATAAACAGCTTGATTTAAAACCATATATTTTTCTTTATTTCCTAAAGTTAAAATATTATTTATTAAATTTCCCATTTTATCCTCCTACATGCTTTTTGATGAAGTATTTTCTTGTTGTTCTACTGAAACATAACCAATTGGCGTACCATTATTATCCATTCTAACTGCTACATTTCCACCATCTTGATAATAATTATTTGCTTCTGTTTCATTCATTTTTTGAAGTTGATTATCCTCAATTTTGTAGTAGGCACTTGGTTCAGCATTTTGCCAAGATTCTGTGTATGGTTGTAATCCATTTGTATTATTGATAGCTCTATCAGCTGATGTGTATACTTCTGAATTACTATTTAAAATATTTGATAAAGCTTGACTAAGATCTTCTTTATAACTTGTTTCTTCATCAGTAGGGGTAGCAACAACTTCACTAGTTTCTACTGGAGTTGTTTCAATAGCAGGCTCAATTGGAGTCTCTATATTTGACTCAGTTGGAGTTTCAAAAGTCTGTTCTGTTGTTTGAGCTATTTCATTAGTATTCGTTTTATCTTCATTATTTTTAGATATACCTGCCATACCTACAATACCAATAAATGCTGCTGATGTTACTGCTAAAGCAGCTACTTTATGTTCTCTTAGTTTCTCAATTGCTTTAGTAGTTAATTCTATAAATTTAGAATTTTTGATTTTTTCTAATAATTTAGCTGATGCCTTTTTAACTGATTGTATAATTTGTGGTTTATATTCTTCTGGTGTTAAATCGAAGTCTAAATCATCATCATTCTTTGGAATTAAATTTAAGTCCAAATTTTCTTCATTGTTTTCTTGTTTTGAATCTTGATTTTCTTCATTAGACGTTGTTTTTTGTTCGGAATTTAAATTGTTATCGTTATTATTAAGTCCTACTTCAGTTTGATTGGTTTCTTCTACTGGCATTGAATTTTCTTTCATTTCCGTATCATGGAAAATAGGTTCTTCTTTAGCAGCATTTTCTAATCTTTCTTCATATGTTTCTTCTAATTTATTTCTAGGAAGCATAGCAGTAGGAGATGAACTACCAGGTAAATTTTCAACTTTTTTACTATCCTCTTCAGAAAGTTTAATATTTGAAGTTGTATTTTCTTTGTTCGTTTCCTTTTGTACTTTTAAATTATTAATTTGCTCTGTAACTTGAGATAATTCTTCTTTAGTAGCATTCAAATCTGCTGTATACATATCAATGGTATCTTGTTCCAATTTTAAAAGTTCTTCTTTTTCTTTAGTTAGTTTTGCTAATTCATTTTCTAAATTACTATTTTTTAATTTCTGTTCATCAATTGTTAACATTGTATTTAATACTTCTAGTATTGGACTTTTATGTAATTCATTTTCCATAGTATTAACAGCTTGAATTGCTTTTAAAATGTCTTCTTTATTTTGAGATTTTATAGCATTATTATAAAGCACAATTGGTTCTTTATCTTTCATTTCAGGAAAATAATTTATCAAGCTCTGTACTGACTGTTTTTGTTGTTCTAGTTCAGAGTTACTAATTAAATTTTGAGCAGATAATCTTTTTTCTTCTAACTCAGATATTTTCTGTTCAAGTATTTCTTTCCTTTTAACAAAACTATCAGTTTTTATTACTTTCCCATTTTCTATCGTTCTTTCACCTGACATTAATTTATTATATAGAATTGCTTTATTATTTAGAAGAACTTGCTTTCTTTCTAATTCTGCCAAATCTGTTTCTATAGTATTATCTACTACTTCTTTATTATTATTTGCTGTTTTATCTTCTAGATTGTTTTCTGAAGCTTCATTTGTTTCTGAATTTGACACACTTTTTTCATCAGCCATGTTTTCAGAAGTATTATTTGTTAAAACATGTTCATTTGTAACTACTTCTTCTCTTGAAACTTCTATTGTATCAAATATATCATCATTCAATAAATTGTTTTTGTATTTGCTAACCAATTCTTTAATACTATCATTCAGTGAAGCAATTTCACTATTTAATTTGATAACTGTTTCATCCATTTGTGGATATGCATTCCCATCATTATGTAATTCATCTAGTTTATTATTTAGATTATTTTCTAAATTTGATACTTTTTCTTCTAACTCTTCTTTTTTCGTTACATATGCATCAACTATAAGCTTATTATGAAGATTATTAATTTCATTATTAAGTCTTAATAACTCATTATTTAACTCCATTATTTTTGAATCCATTTGAATATATTGTTCACCATTATTATATAATTCATTTTGCCTTGCTTCTAATAACGATTGTTTTTCTTTATATTCGTTTTGTAATCTTTCTAAATTTGAAGTTATCATATTATCTTTGATGTATTTCTTTAAACTTGATAATTCATTTTCCAATAAAATCTTTTTTGAATTCAAATTAATGATAGTATCATCAGTTTCAATATATTGATTCCCCTCATTATACAATTCTTGTATTCTGTTATTTATCTGAGTTTCAATATCTGATATTTCTTTTTCTAGATTGTCTTTTTTGTATATAACTATACTAGAATTTAAATCTTTTTTAGAATTTAATATTTCATTACTTAAAGTGGCAATTTGATTATTTAACTCGATAACTTCTTCATTCATTTCTGGATATGCAATGTTATTTTCGTATAATTCACTCATTTTACTGCTTAGTTGTGATTGTAATGTTGATAGTTGCTCCTTAAGTTCCTCTAAATTTTTCATATAGTGCATACCTCCTATTTTTTATAAATAGATTGTAACAAAAATTTAGATAAAATACAATACAAATCAAAAAAAAGAATCCAAAAAGGATTCTAAAATAAGCAAAAAAAAATACCTTGGCGACGACCTATTTTTGCTGAAGACTATCTTCGGCGCTGAAGAGCTTAACTTCTGTGTTCGGGATGGGAACAGGTGTACCCTCTTCGCTATTATCACCAAGGAAAATATATTTAAGAAATAATTCTTTCAAAACTTAGATAATGTGTTTCAATCAAATCATTAAAATACTAAATGATTAAATCCTCGACTTATTAGTACTGGTCAACTCAACATATCACTATGCTTCCATCTCCAGCCTATCAACGTGGTAGTCTTCCACGAGTCTTACTTTATAAAAAATGGGAAAACTCATCTTGAAGTTGGCTTCCCGCTTAGATGCTTTCAGCGGTTATCCATTCCCTACATAGCTACTCAGCGCTGCCACTGGCGTGACAACTGATACACCAGAGGTAGGTCCGTCCCGGTCCTCTCGTACTAAGGACAGCTCTCCTCAATTTTCCTACGCCCACGACGGATAGGGACCGAACTGTCTCACGACGTTCTGAACCCAGCTCGCGTGCCACTT
>OGPT01001530.1_pt1 | contig 20863 bp, 20 predicted proteins | sample 1552951 | NCBI WGS metagenome assembly OGPT01 (sample SAMEA2580224, study PRJEB22360) | human gut metagenome | biome: human gut; feature: human-associated habitat; material: faeces | place: Denmark | collected 2008/2010
CTCGTGGTTGCGCTGGGAGATGTCTTTGATGAGGGGCTCGTTCCGCTTACGCAGACGTTGGAGGCCAATCCACCCGAAACCCTCATTTCGAGTGACAGACGCATCAATGTTGCCGCAGTGACGCAGTTGCTCGATGCCGTGCAAAGCGCTGCGCCGTCCATGCAAGCATGTGCGGATGTGCTCGAGACGATGCCCGAGATGCACATCGAGCAGCTCAGGTCCGTGGTCGAGCCCGCCAAGGAAAAGCTCATGAGCGTCAATGGCGTGGTTCAGCGCGCGGCCGCACTGGCACCCGTGGCAGGCCCCGTGCTGGGCGCCAATGGGGACCGCACCTATCTGCTTGTGGCACAGAACTCTGCCGAGTTGCGTTCGAGCGGCGGCTTTCCGGGGTCCATGGGCACGCTTGAGATTCGCGACGGGCAAATCATCCTAGGAGATTTTTCGCGCGTCTATGACGTGCTCACCGATACGAACCCCGCATCCGTGAGCATCACGGGCGAGGAGTATGCGCTCTTCGGCGCCTCCAACATGGACTATCCACGCGATGCCGGCTTTGATCCAGATTTCACGCGTGTCGCTTCTATATGGGCCGCATCCTATGAAGAGCGCAATGCCGCCCATCTCGATGGCGTGATTTCCATCACGCCCAGCGTGGTGCAAGACATCCTGGCCATCGCCGGGCCTATTACGCTTGCCGATGGCACCGAACTCGACGGCTCGAATGCGACGCGCGTACTCCAGCATGACTTGTATTGGAAGTACCTAGCTGAAGGCGCTAATCCCGATGGAACGGGCAATGCAACCACCGATATGCTATTTGCCCAGGCTGCGCACGAGACGTTCAACAAGCTGTTTTCAAATCTCAATTCCTCGACGCTCATCAAGTTCGCCTCGACTATGGCCGAAGACATGGAGGACCGTACGGTCATGTTCTGGCTCACTAACGAGGGCGAACAGGCTATCCTTGCATCGCTTGGATGTTCTGGCGCCCTCAACACCGACCCAGCCAAGCCCGAACTGGGCGTCTTTTATTCTGCTTGGATTGGCTCGAAGATGGGCTGGTATGTGGACATAGACAATCAGATTCTGGAATCCAAGAAAAATGGCGATGGGTCCTGCACCTACAAGGTAAGGACGACGTTTGCGAACAGCATCACGGCCGAAGAGATCGCTGCAGCGGGTGGATACATCGTCGGAGTGGCAGAAGGCTATGAATACGGCGCTCTCTATCCCAACTTGTTTCTCTATGCGCCGGCAGGTGGCAGCTTCAGCGACTTGGAGACGAGTGGGGGTGCCCAGTTCGAGGTAATGCAACACAACGGCTTGCAAGTTCTCAGAGCATGGGAGGCGCCAATGCGCCCTGGTGAGCCCATTACATGTACGTATACGGTCACGACGGCGCCAAACACGGCCGAAGAGCTCAAGATTGTTTCCACGCCCACTCTTACCGAGTATCGTGTGGGATAACGGGAACATGTGACAATGCGTCGTGCTTTGGAACGACGCTCTGATATAAGATGCACAGGCGTCTTGATGCATGAGGAGCATGAGTGGGTCGAGGTTCGAAAAAGAGTGGTTTACGCAGTGTCCTGAAGGTGGCTGGCGCCACATTCTTGGGAGCGTCGGTTGCCGCTGCTGCGGTAGGCCAGTTTGTCTCCTGGCGTCATGATAAGAAGCATAAATGCATGCCCGAATGTGCCACCAGCTCCTCGACCGTACAAGACAAAGATACGTCTGAGGATGAGTTGGGCAGCGTGTCGGCACCCGCTTCGCTCGATAAGTACGCGGTTATCGCAGAGATGGTTGCGGCCGATAATCTTGATGCTGTCAATGCGGCCTCATCTCCCGTTACCCCCAAAAACTCGTTCTACACTCGTCATGTTAAACGCCTGTTTGACGTGTTCCTTGCTGCACCCTGCGTTGTGGTCACGCTTCCGGTAAATGCGGCCTTGGGTGTTCTCACGTATTTTGATGTGGGAAGTCCTGTTTTGTTCAAGCAAAAAAGGCTGGGGAAGGACAACGTTCCTTTTAACTTAGTAAAGTTCAGAAATATGACAAACGAGACGGATGAGAATGGCAATCTTCTCCCGGCGTCAATGCGCACGACAAAGTTTGGGGCATTCGTTAGGTCAAAGTCTCTCGATGAGTTTCTTAACTTCTGGTTCATTTTGACAGGCGATATGTCATTCATTGGTCCGCGTCCTCTGCCTGCTGAATTCTTGGATAGATATAGCGATAGGCATAGGCAACGTACTGCCGTGAAGCCTGGGCTCGAGTGCCCGACTCTGGACTCTGACGGGCATGTCAGGCTCTACCAGGAGCAGTTCGAAAATGACATCTGGTACGTCGAGAACGTGAGTTTTAAGGTTGACTGCAAGATGGTCGCCGCGCTGTTCAAGATGGTATTCAATCGCAAGGAGAGAGCAGACCACGCAACCGTCGGCGGCGGTTACTTTGTTGGGTACGATTCGGATGGAAGCGCTTTTAGCATGCGCCGTATACCCGAAGAGTATGAGCTTCGTTATCAGCAGCTAGTCGAGAATGATTAATCTGGCAGTGAGACGGTGCGTGTGATGGAGAGACGAGAAAGCGAACATATGGGTTCTTGCGAGCTTCTGAAGGGCAAGGTTGCCGTGGTAACGGGCGGCACCCAGGGAATTGGCAGAGCCATCGTTGCGGCATTTGTCCGCGAGGGCGCGCGCGTATTTTCCATCTCGAGGTCTCTGCCAGACGAAGATTATTCCCCGTGCGATGAAGCGACGTATCTTGCGGGTGATGTTAGCAATGCCGATGATGTTAAAGCGGCTCTGCTGGATGTTAAGAAATCTGCCGGCCACATAGATATTCTTGTTAATAATGCGGGCGTTGAGTTTAACGAGCTTATTGGCATGAATAATGATGAGCACATGCGCCTCATGTTTGAGACGAATGTTTTTGGCACCATATACATGACGCAATATGCCTCTCGCATCATGATGCGAAATGACTCGGGAGCAAGCATTGTCAATATTTCTTCGGGAGTCGGGATACGTGGCAACGCGGGACAATCCGTTTATGCAGCTACGAAAGGTGCTGTTATCTCCTTTACTCGTTCTGCTGCCAAGGAACTTGCCCCATACGGCATTCGAGTAAATTCAGTGGCCCCAGGACTCACTGATACTGATATGATTACGCAGGCTAAAAACGAAGCAATTGAAAAGAGGCTTTCCTCGATTGCGCTTGGCCGTGCGGCGCAACCCGAGGAGGTTGCCGAAGCATGTGTCTTTTTGGCAAGCGAGAGGTCTTCTTACATTACAGGGGAAACCATCGTAGTAGACGGTTGTGCATCTTAGTAGAGGTTTCATGGAGCACGAGTTGATTGATATACGGACGAAGGTCACCGAGGGAAAGGGTCAGCTGTCTTTTTTTGAGGCCGGAGTTGACATCCCCTTTTCCATTAAGCGCATCTATTACACCTATGATGTGCCGGTGGGGGAGAGGCGCGGCGGCCATGCGCATCGCAACCTGCGCCAGCTGCTTGTATGTCCCAAGGGCAAGATTGAAGTCGATCTTTTTGATGGCCTGGAAAAGAGGACGTATCTTTTGGACGATCCTTCCAAGGGTCTCTGTGTGTCGAATATGACCTGGCGAGATATGGTCTGGCTAGAAGAGGGCTCTGTGCTTATGGTCGCTGCTTCTGATTACTATGACGAGTCAGACTATATTCGAGACTATGACGTGTTTCTCGAATGCGTGCAAGATGCTTCAGCCAAGAAGGGGCTTTGCGGATAATGCCGGTTCCCTTTACTGACCTCAAGCGCACTTTTGAGGTATACCAAGACGAATATGAAGATGCCGTGCTGCGCGCCTTGCGATCTGGCTGGTACATTCTCGGGTCGGAGCTTGATGACTTCGAGCGAGAATTTGCCGATTACATTGGCGTTGAGCATTGCGTGGGCGTCGGTTGCGGGCAGGACGCTTTGACGCTTGCGCTTCGCGCGCTTGAAATTGGTGCTGGCGACGAGGTCATAGTCGCAGGAAATACCTACATCGCCACTGTGCTTGCGGTTACCGAGAATGGCGCTACGCCTGCATTTGTTGACTGCAATGAGTTTTACGAAATTGATGAGGCCCAGATCGAGCAGGCTATCACACCCAAGACGAGAGCCGTTCTTGTCACCAACCTCTACGGACAGTGCTGCAATCTTCCAGCAATAAAAGACATATGCGAACGGCATAACATCTTTCTGCTCGAAGACTGCGCCCAATCTCACGGAGCGGCCTTCGAAGACGTTCGTGGTGGTACCGCTGGCATTATGGGTTGCTTTAGTTTCTATCCGACGAAGCCGCTTGGTGCATTTGGGGATGCAGGTGCCGTTGTCACCAATGATGCGGAACTTGCCGAGCGACTCCGAATGCTTCGAAACTATGGCAGTAAGCAGAAATACGTCAACGAAATATGCGGAACCAACTCACGCCTTGACGAGCTGCAAGCGGCGGCTCTGCGCGTGGGGCTATCCCATATCGATGAATCCAATGCAAGCAGAGTTGCCGTCGCTCAGCGCTATCTTTCAGAAATAGACAGCCCACTGGTCGTTTTGCCGCAGGTGCGAGAGGGTGCCAATCATGTCTTTCACATCTTTCCCATCAGATGTGAAAGAAGAGATGAGCTTAAGAAGCATCTTGAGCAAAATGGCGTACAAACGCAGATTCATTATCCCATCCCACCTCATGAGGCGGCTTGCTATTCAAAGACCGATTTCAGCTCTGCGGAGTTGCCGAATACGGAGCAATACGCCCAAGAGCTTTTGAGCCTCCCCATCTATCATGGCATGCGAACTGATGAAGTCACGCACGTGATTGAGGCTGTAAACTCCTTCCGCTAGGAGTCGCATGATTTACGACGGAGAGATAGTCGGCAGAACGGTTCGCCTGCGTTCGGTAACTGAGGATGATGCTGAAGTCACCCTGCGCATGCGTACGGATCCTGAAAAATCGCGATACATTCATAGCGTTCCCGGTGATATTGAAAGTCAGAGAGCCTTTATCCGGTCCCAGATGGCTAAAGAGGGGGACTACCTCTTTCTTATTGAGACCCTGGATGGCAAGCCCATTGGCATGAAAGGCGTATACGACTTCGATCCTGATACCAATTCGGTTGAGACGGGACGTTTCATTAGCTATGGAAGCCAAATCCAAAGCATCGAAGCGCTTTTGCTGAGCTTCGATTTTGCATTTGATGTCCTGGGCGTTCAGAAGATTCGCATGTCTGTCTTATCGGACAATACCAACATGAAGGGCATACAGGAGCGTTTTGGCGTCACGGTAACGGATGTTGAGAAAAGCGCGGAATTTCAATGTGATACCATCTATTCTGTGCTGACGCCCGATATCTATGCGCGAGCGCGTCCCAAGATTATTGCCCTCATAGAGAGATTCGCAAGCCGCATGTGACGTGCGACAAACGAGGAGCGAGGAGATAGCATGAATACGTATGATTCTGTTTTTATCAAGGTGCTTGGACTTGAGGAAGAAGATCTAACCAATAACCCCACGTTCGCGGATACGCCCCAATGGGATTCGCTTTGCCACATGGAACTCATTGCCGCGCTGGAAGACGCATTTGATGTGACGCTCGAACCTGAAGAGATCACGCATTTCGAGTCATATGAAAACGGGAAGAAAATACTCGCTTCCCATGATGTCGCCATCTAGTCTTGCGTTCGCATGCTGTGATTAGACATGTTTCTTGAGCTCGAAAGACATAACGAATCTGCAAATGCGGTTCGAGACCAACATGGCCATGCTTGGTCATACGGCCAGCTGCGAGAAGAATGCTCTCGCATGCAAGCAATTATGCCCGAACGGTCTTTGGCGTTTGTCTTGTGCGAGAACACAGCTGGGAGTCTTTTGGGATATCTCGCGATGATGGAGGCCGGCATAGTGCCGGTAATGCTGAGCAAAGACCTTAAGGATGAGCTGCTTGCAAGACTGTATGAAATCTATACGCCCGCGCTTATCTGGCTTCCCTCCAAAGAGCTTGATTCGAAACTCGAAACGCTGGGAATCAATTTTAAACAGAACGATGCGCTTTACGAGCGCTGTGGGTATGCGCTAGTCAAGACGGAGCATGCGCCATATCCCCTTAACGATCAGCTCTCGCTTTGCCTCTCCACCTCGGGCTCGACGGGATCTCCAAAGCTCGTTCGCTATACGAGGAGGAATCTCGAAGCGAATGCCCGGAATGTCGCGCTCGCGTTCGAATGGACTGCGGACGAGCGCGCCTTTGCGGACCTGGGCATGCAATACACCATGGGGCTTAACGTCATCAACACCCATCTATACGTGGGTGCCGAGGTGCTCCTCTGCGATAGTAACCCGATGTCGGCTGAGTACTGGGATTTTCTTGCGGCGGCGAAAGCTACCAATATAACGGGAGTCCCATTCTCCTATGAGATCTTTCACCGGCTTCATATTACGCGAAAGGATTTGCCCTATCTTCGTACTTTTGCCGAAGGTGGCGGTAGGCTGTCTGACGATCGCTTCGAGGAATTCGCGCAATATGCTCGTGACACTGGAAAGCGGTTCATAGCGACCTTTGGCACTACCGAGACGGCAGCTCGAATGAGCTATCTTCCCGCGGGTTATGCCTGCGAAAAGACGGGAAGCATCGGAATGCCCATCCCTCAAGGCGAGATGTTTCTGCTGGATGCGGATGGCAATTGCGTTAACGAGCTTGTGGCGGAGGGTGAACTGGCATATAGGGGCCCCAATGTCACTATGGGGTATGCTCGTTGCAAGGATGACCTGTCGCTCGGAGATGCATGGCAAGGCATGTACCGCACGGGTGACTTAGCCTGTAGAGACGCCAATGGCTTTTATTACATAACGGGAAGGCTCGGTAGATTTGTCAAACTTTTAGGGCATAGAGTGAGCTTGGACGAATGCGAACGGCTCATTCAAGAGGCGCTCGACCTTGATTGTGCCTGCGTAGGGGACGATGCCGCTATCGTGGTGTTTTGCGAGGACGAAGCGCGTCTCGATGACTGTGCCTCTGTGCTTCAAGACAGGGTGGCCATAGGAGCCTCTCAGTGCAAATGTGTCTATATCGAGGCCATTCCCAGGACAGATAGTGGCAAGAAGAAGTACGCGGAGCTACATATATGAAGCTTTTCTCGAAGCTGGTCAGTCTGAAAGAAGAGGCCAAACGAAGCCGTCTCGTGCGCTTATTGACCAAGCCTTATATGGACAGGCATCTTCGAAAAGTCGACAAGGACTATCAGGAGACAGAGGACTCAAGATGGCTAGCGGCCCAGAAGGATGTTCATAAAGGCGAGCGCTGCTTCATCGTCGGGAATGGTCCCAGCATCACCATGGACGACCTCGATTTGATCAAAGACGAGATTTCCTTTGGAACAAACAGTATTTTTACCTGCTTTGATAAAACCGAATGGCGTCCAACGTATTACTTGTCAGTGGATAGGATAAGCATAGCCATTAATGGGAATCGTATGTCTGATTTCGGTTTGCCCTGTGTGATGGTGGATAGAATTGCTTCGCGTTATGTGCAGAATAAGCCCAACGCCATGAGGTATCTCAATCTACATATGAAAGAGTTCTCGGTAAATAAGTACACCACTTCAAATATCGCCTTTTCCGAACATCCTGAAATATGTCTCTACGGAGGCTATACCGTAACCTACGCGGCCATGCAGCTGGCGTTGCATATGGGATTCAAGGAGATTTACCTTTTAGGTATAGATCACAGCTACGCATGGGAAGTCACTTCGGATAATAAGATAGTGATGAGAGGCGAAGAGAACGATCATTTCTTTGAGGACGACGGTCCCAAAGGATACCTGTACTATGAAGGGGTCGAGTTCGCATACGAGCTAGCAAAAAAGAACGCGGAGGCAAGAGGGGCACGTATTTTCAATGCCACCAGGGGTGGCAATTTGGAAATTTTTGACCGCGTTAATTTAGAAAAGACTATCTAAAGTGATGCAGGACGGGATACGAAAAACGAGCGGCATGGGAATTGTCCTCTTTTTTCTCATATTGCTCCCTTTTTTTGATCCGATGTGCTTAACGTATCTTCGACAATCTGTCGATGCACCGGATTTTATAAACTTGATTTATTACTGTTTTATTGGAGGAAGAATCGCGATTTCGTGTATCGCTATTGTAGCGTGTGCAAAAACTATCAGCCTGAATAACGATGGCTGGCTGATTATGTTTGTCATTTCCATGGGCGCAGTGGCGACTCTTGGTAGCTCCTCGGTATTTACTGCTGTGCAGTGTTTTACTTATTTAGGACTGATGGCAACACTGCGCTTTTTGTTTTCAAAAGACTTCAAGGCTGCTGTTATTGCCCTCATTGTCCTCTTTGCAATATATGCTTTTGGAAATCTCTGGTCGGTTTATGTGATGCATGGGGTTATTCCTGGAGAGACTCCGGCATCAACAATTTACTTTTTCGGTGGCAAGAACAGTATTTTTATGCACGGCATTCCGTTGCTAATTAGCTTGTGTGCTTGTTGTGTTGCTAGAGATAAAAAAATGATTACTGTTGCTGCATTGCTAAGTTTTCTATATGCGTATACCGCTTTTGTTGTTAATAGCCTAAGTTCTTTAGCATGTTTTTTGATTCTGGGGCTTTGTATTTTGCTGGCTTGTTACAGCAAATCGGCTTTAGCAATCTTTAAAGCTCCCTATCTCCTCGCGTTTCTCGTGCTAGGGTTCTGTCTCACGGTTATAGTTCAACATAACGATTTCATTTCTTTTATTTCTGAGATGTTAGGAAGGTCCCAGGGCCGTTCCAGCACTCTTTCGGGAAGAACTGAGATATGGGACCAGGCCTTATCATACATTGCTTCAAGCCCTCTCGTGGGTCATCCAGAAGGCACACTATATCTAATGAGCAATGGGTCTTCTGCTGATCACGCGCATTCCTTCTTTCTGAACATAGCTGCCAGATATGGTCTCGTGCCCCTACTATTCTTTTTGGTTGATATCATTATGATAAGTAGGAGGGCGGCTCCGTTATGGCATCAACCCAGAGTTGCTCTGATGGCGATCTTTTATTTTCTTCTTCTGGCGCATAGCCTCTTCGACACTATGGACATATACATATATATTCTGGTTCGGACGCTTTTTTTGGAGTTTATTAATATGGGAGAAAAGTCAAAAAGGCTGCATATGCCAGAAAGCAAGGGCAAAAAAATTAAGGGTCTTCTCTAACCTCATGCCATCAGCATCAACAACAAAATCCTTCATCTGGTCCTTCTTGGAGCAGGCTGGCTCGCGGCTTATTGCCATGGTTGTCGAGATTATCCTGGCGCGCTTGCTCGTGCCAGAAATGTTTGGTGTTATGGCAATCTTGCTGGTGTTGGTAAACGTCGCTGATGTTGTTGCGCAAAGCGGGTTGGGCGTCGCACTAATTCAGCGGCAAGACACTACGGCTCTTTCTTACACGACGGGTTTCTGGATGAGCGAGTGTATTGCCCTCGTCCTTTACGGAATCATATTCTTTAGCGCCCCCCTTCTCGCGAATTTCTATCAAATGGATGAGCTCATACCCTTGCTGCGGGTGCTGGCACTCGTTTTGTTCTTCAAAGCCTTCAATTCGATACAACGTTCGTTTTTGCAAAAAGAGATGCGCTTTCGAGCGCTCTTTATATCAAATACCATCGCGGTGACTGTCGCGGGGCTGATTGGCATTGCCCTCGCCTTCTTTGGCTTTGGCGTCTGGGCTCTGGTTGCGCAGTCTCTTGCGCAAGGAGCGTTTACCTGTCTTGTGATGTTCATTCAGGTTCCCTGGAAACCCACATTGATTTTTTCCATCGAGGAAGCAAAAAGGCTGTTTGGCTACGGATGGAAGATTTGTGTCTCGGGCATATTCGGAAAGCTATACACCGGTCTTTCGGATCTAATTATCGGCAAGGCATGCGACGCAACTCAACTGGGGTATTACAGCAATGGAGCGAAGTGGCCAAAAGCCGGCATGACGGCGTTTAGCAACGCCCTGGAGAATGTGTTCTTTCCGGTGTTCTCCTCCATCAGCTCTGATAGCGAGGCTCTGAAGCGGGCGCTCATGAAGGCGGTCTCTGTTGGAACCTACGTGATGGTCTTTGTTTCGTTTCTCCTCATCGTCATTGCTGAACCTCTCATTGAGCTCCTTTTGACCGATAAATGGCTTCCCAGTACGCTCGTATTCCAGCTCGTCTGTCTGACTTTTGCTTTCAGCATGGTGCAAATCGCCAACTTGAGGGCTTACATGGCACTGGGCGATTCGGGCTTATATATGAAACTGCAAATCATCAAGGTGATTCTAGGCATGTGCCTAATTACCCTTGTTGCTGTTCTGACTGCGAATATTTACTGGGTTGCGGCAACAGACACGATAGTTACCGTTTTCAGCATCATTGCCATTGATCTTCAGCCGGCTAAGAGGATGGTCGGGATTGGCAGATGGGCCCAAGTCAAGGCGGTGATTCCGACATTTGTCCTGGGCGTCTGCGCGGCGGCGCTTGCTTATCCTATCGTCATTGTTGACTTGCCCCTGATAGCAACTATCCTGCTTCAGACAGCAGTCTACGGATTTGTCTACGTAGGGGCATCCAAATTGGCTAAAATGAATGGCTATATAGGCTGTGTAGCTGCACTAAAAACCCTCAAAAGGGGAAGAGGAAGGGACTAGGGGACCGAAATGCTCAACGGCAAGACCATATTGGTTACAGGCGGTACCGGCTCATTTGGTAATGAGTTCACGCGGTATGTCTTGGAAAATTATAATCCTGCCAAAATCATCATTTATTCGCGTGACGAATACAAGCAGTTTGTCATGCGCAACAAGTTTATTGAGCTTGGCAGGCTTGCCGGCAAAGACTATGACTCCGTAATCCGTTATTTCATAGGCGATGTGCGAGATGAGGCGCGTTTCAAACGTGCGTTGAACGGTGTCGATTACATCATTCATGCAGCGGCACTTAAACAGGTCCCTGCTTGCGAATACAATCCAATGGAGGCCGTGAAGACCAACATAGACGGCGCGATGAATATCGTAAACGCCGCCCTCGATACAGGTGTTCAGAAAGTCGTCGCGCTTTCCACTGACAAGGCTGTAAACCCCGTTAATCTCTATGGTGGCACCAAGCTTGTTTCAGACAAGCTGTTTATCGCCGCAAATGCTTATCGAGGCCAATCGGGCACAACGTTCTCTGTTGTGCGCTACGGCAACGTAGCCGGTTCGAGAGGCTCGGTAATTCCGTTTTTCCAGAAGCTCATCGATGACGGCGCGACCGAATTACCCATTACCGACTTTCGCATGACCCGATTCTGGATATCGCTCGATGAGGGTATTCAGCTTGTAATCAAGGCTCTCGGCGAGGCCAAGGGCGGCGAAACCTTCATTTCGAAAATCCCCTCTTTTAAGGTTACCGATTTGGCGACTGCGATGGCGCCAGAGGCCAAGCAGGTCGAAGTTGGCATTCGCGAGGGAGAGAAGCTTCACGAGTGCATGGTGCCGGCGGCAGATAGCATGACCACGTACGAATATGATAAGAACTTCATCATTTATCCGCACATGGAGTGGTGCAACCTTGCTGAGGCCGTTATCCCCGGCGGCAAGAAAGTCGAGACAGGCTTCGTATATGACTCCGGCCTCAATACCGACTGGTTGTCTGTAGATGATTTGCGCAAACTGGTATCCGAGATGGAAATCAAGTACTAGCCATGAGTGACAATCTACTTGCCATTCACGGTGGATATCCCGTCAGTGAATCATTGATAGGGTACGGCCATCAAGACATAGACGACACCGATATTGAAGCGGTTGTCGATGTTCTCAAGAGCGATTATCTGACATGCGGACCTGCCACCGTGCAATTTGAGAGGGATCTTGAGGATGTGACGGGGGCTCAGTTCGTGACTGCCGTTGCGAACGGCACGGCTGCTTTGCATATTGCTTGCCTGGCAGCGGGAGTCGAACCCGGCGACGAGGTCATTGTCTCGCCTATTACATTTGCTGCTTCAGCGAATTGCGTTCTCTATTGCGGGGGAACTCCTGTTTTTGCGGATATAGATCCCCGAACGTGGAATATCGATCCTCAATCTATACGCGAGAAGATTACTGAAAAAACGAAGGCGATCATTGCGGTTGATTTTGGCGGCGTTCCGGTAGATGCAGACGCCATACGATCCATCTGCGATGAATATGGGCTTCTGTTCATTGAGGACGCTGCGCATTCTCTAGGCTCTGCATTGGATGGACGCTCCGTGGGGTCTTTTGCGGATATTACTACGTTCAGCTTTCACCCTGTGAAGACGATTACGACAGGCGAAGGGGGCGCGGGTGCCACTAATGATCCTAAACTTGCACAACGTGTCGAGCTCTTTGCGAAGCACGGAATCACGCGCAGAAAAGAGCTGATGGGGAACCCTGATGAGGGCGGCTGGTATTATGAGCAGCTCGAGCTTGGCTACAACTACCGCATGAGCGACATTCAGGCCGCATTGGGCAGCAGCCAGCTCAAGCGGCTTCCCGCGTTCCAAGAGAGAAGGCGGGCTATTGTCAGGCGCTATAACGAGGCCTTTTCGCAGATTCCCGAGGTGTCGTATCAGTATGACGAACACCCTGATACGACGACGAGGCATCTATATTGTGTGCGATTTGATACGGATGCTCTGGGTGTGGACCGCCGCTTCATCTTCGACGCCCTGCATGCAGAGGGTCTTGGGGTTAATGTGCATTACCTGCCAGTATATCGGCTGCCCTATTACAGAGAGCATGGTTACGCGGCGGGTTTATGCCCTGAGGCAAATGCCTACTACGAGCAGGCTGTTACCTTGCCCTTGCATTGCTGTATGACGGGTGAGGATGTCGATAACGTGATAGATGCTGTAGAGAAGGTAGTATCCTATTGCCGAGAAACGAATGTGAGCTTATGACGTCAGCCGTTGCCATCATCACAGCACGAGGCGGGTCTAAGCGAATCCCGCGCAAGAATATCAAGGAATTTTGCGGCAGGCCAATCATCGCGTATTCAATTGAAGCCGCGCTTAAGAGCGGCCTATTCGATGATGTGATTGTCTCTACCGATGATGACGAAATTGCAAGTATTTCAGAAAGATATGGGGCTTCCGTGCCCTTCATGCGAAGCGCTGCGAATAGCGACGATTATTCCGGCACTTCCGACGTGCTAATCGAGGTAATCGACAGGCTTCGAGACCAAGGACGAGAATACGAGGAGTTCTGCTGCATATATCCTACGGCGCCTTTCGTGACTCCACAAAAGTTGATTGATAGTCATGCTCTTCTATCCACAGAGGGGGTTGATTCCGTTCTCCCCGTTACGGTGTTTTCCTTTCCTCCTCAGCGTGGCGTTTTCGTTCGCCGCAATCGGATGGTTCCCGTTGATGACGAAGCTATGGAAATGCGATCCCAGGATTTGGAGCCTGTATATCACGACTGCGGCCAGTTTTATTGGCTCAACACGCAAAGCTTCATGAGCACGCATTCACTCTTAACACCTCATACGACGCCTTTCATTATTTCTGAGGCCGAAGTCCAGGATATTGATAATGAAGATGATTGGCTGCTTGCGGAGATTAAGTTCAACCATATGAGAGGTTTCCATGACTAAGGAATTCAGGATAGGCGGCAAGCTGGTCGGGGAGGGTAACGATCCGTACATTATTGCCGAGGTCGGGATAAACCATAATGGAAACGCTGATATTGCCAAGGAAATGATTCGGGTCGCAGCTGCTGCGGGCGTTGATGCAATCAAGTTTCAGACCTTTAAAACGGAGGAGTTTCTTACAGACAAGACTGTCCTTTACACATATACATCCCAGGGCGAAGAGATCACTGAATCCATGTTCGATATGTTCAAGCGAACAGAATTATCGGACGAAGAATGGCGTGAACTGAAGGAATGCTGTGATGACTGTGGAGTTGACTTTCTTTCTACGCCAGCCTCGACGGAAGGCACTCAGCTCCTTGTCGACCTTGGCGCCGTTGCGATAAAGGTCTCTTCTGATGAGCTCACTAACATTCCGCAGATAAGGGAGTACGCAAAATTCGGATTACCGCTAATTGTTTCATGTGGTATGGGAAGCGCGGATGAGATTCAGAAAGTGCTTGATGTGACTAGTTCCGAGGAGAGGGATGTGTGCCTCCTATTATGCACTTCGCAATATCCAACTCCGCCCGAAGATGTCAATGCGCTCAAGCTTTTGGAAATGAGAAAGCTCTTTCCGGACGTTGTGGTGGGTCTATCCGATCATACTCAGGGAAGCACTGCAGCTGTGTTATGCGTTGCGCTGGGTGCATGCGTCTTCGAGAAGCACTTTACGCTCGATCATGATATGCCTGGCCCCGATCAATGGTTCTCTTCTGACCCTGCGGAGTTGACTGAATGGGTGACGCAGATACGAGAGGCTCACAAAATGCTAGGGACTAGGGTCTTGGAGCCCACTGCTACCGAGATGGAGATGCGGGAAAGCTTTCGCAAGAGCATTGTTGCGTTAACGTCGATTAAAGCAGGAGAAATTTTTTCGCTAGAGAACATTGGTGTGAGAAGGCCAGGAACAGGCATGCCCCCGGAGGAGCTCGATGCGGTGCTCGGCAGATGCGCGGCAAACGACCTGCTTCCTGATCATCTGATTTCTGCAGAAGACATAGCATGACTTTTGATAGGGAGTTTTGAGATGGATAGCCTAGATACCAGGAAAATTATCGTTGTAGGGATGGAACACTACAATCCGTTAGGGCTTATTCGTATTCTCGGCAAGAATGGCATCAGCCCTGACTACATTGCAATCAAGCACAAGAGCAAGGTGGCTTCGCTAAGCAAGTACGTCTCTAAGGTGCATCATGTAGACAACATTGAACAAGCCGTTGAACTTTTGTTGTCCGAATATGGCACGGGATATGATGAGGCACCTGTCATTTTGACCACTGATGATGATGTACAGAGCCTTATTGATGATCGTTACGAGGAATTTAAGGACCGCTTTATCTTCTTTAATAGTGGCCGGGCTGGCAGAACCACTGAATTCATGGACAAGAAGAAGATATTGGATGTGGCAAAGAAGAACGGCCTTCAAATCCTGGATACTTGGTCTGTTAAGAAGGGCGATATTCCGGATGATTTAACTTACCCAATTATCACGAAGTCCATTTCGCCTAACGTGGGAGGCTGGAAATCGGACGTTTTTATTTGCGAATCAGAAGAAGATTTGCGAAAAGCATTCGAAAAGATTGAAAGTCCGCAAGTGCTTTTGCAGCGTTATCTTGATAAGAAGAATGAGATATGTATCGACGGATTTTCTATCGATAGCGGCAGAGCTCTGTTCAATCCGATATGCACGACATATAACTATAACTTAGATGGATATTACAGTCCCTACATGACGATGCATCCATACTTTTTGGATGAGAAGACCACTCGAGGAATAGCCGACATGATGGCCGAGATTGGGTTTGAAGGAGTTTACTCCATCGAATTTCTTTTAGGTCCCGACGACGAGCTCTATTTCACGGAGATAAATTTCCGCAATTCACCGTGGAATCGCGGTGCGGCAAAAATGGGCATGCCCATACCATTGCTGTGGATTGAAGCGATGCTAACTGGCCGAATTCAGGATAATTGGTATCGTCCGGTCCCCAAAGGATTCAAAGCCATGATTGAACCAGTTGATCACAGGAAGCGAGTTTTGGAAGGCGACTTGGATCTTGCGGACTGGTTAACTGACTTCAAAAATGTTGAATGCCCGTTTTATCAAGACGATGATGATCCAGAACCGTTTCGTGAAATGGTCAGGAATTGGGAGAAGCTGAGTTGAGTATGGTTGCTCAAGGGTCCTTTGAAAGCATATTGGTAGTTGCAGCTCATCCAGATGATGAATTGCTGGGAGAAGGGGCCACGATTCGTCGTCTGGTCGATGAGGGTGCCACAGCGCATGCTGTGATACTGGCAGAGGGAATCACATCTCGATCTGATGCACGAGAGATGGCTGATCTGGCAGAGTTAGATGCACTCAAGCAAGATGCTTTGGCAGCCGACCAGATTATTGGGTACGCAAGCACGGATTTCTGCGGTTTGCCGGACAACAGAATGGACCAGCTGGACCTGTTGGATATCATCAAGATCATATCCAAGTTTGTTGAACGTTATAATCCCGATACTATCTTCACGCACCATCCGGGGGATCTCAACATAGACCATCGTTTGGTATGTCAGGCTGTTTTGACTGCTTGTCGCCCCGTTAATGACAATCGGGTGAGGAGAATCTACGCATTTGAAACGCCTTCTTCCACGGAATGGAATTACATCTACGAGGCTCCGTTTTGCCCAAATGCTTATTTCGATGTCACGTCTACGCTGGAGGCAAAAATAGAGGCGATGTCCATGTATAAGAGCGAGGATGCAGAATATCCTCATCCTAGGAGCGCTGTAGCTCTGAGGGCATTGGCTCAGTATCGCGGGTCTAACATTGGTTGCGAATATGCGGAAGCGTATTCAGTGCTGAGGGAGATTAACTGAGATGCGCGTCCGCAAAGAGCTGTTTGTTCCCACGCTATGCATTCTGATTGCTATCATTGCGATAGTTGCAGTGAATCTGGAGCTGCTTCAGGATACCATCGACTCTATCTACAATGCCTGTATAAGCGGGTTTGGATGGCTGTTCCTCACTGTGGATATCTGCTGCTTGGTCTTTGCCCTTTGGCTGATGTTTGGTAGATATAGGAATGTTCGTCTAGGCGGCGAGGACTGCAAACCTCGGTTCAATACGCTGGCGTGGGCTGGAATGATGTTCACCACCAGCTGTGGCGCATGGCTGGTGGTATACGGCTTTCTGGAACCCTCCTATTGCATGTCGCAAGATGCATTTCTTGTTGGGGATTCAACTTCTCGCGCGTATGAATATGGTCAAATGTACGCACATTTTCATTGGGGCTTCAATGCGTGGTGCATTTATGTCCCCATCAGCGTGGCTATTGGATATGCCCTGTATAACCTGAAGGCCAAAAACGCCACTGTTGGAGCAGGCATTCAGGCGATAACCAACAGGAAAGGCGGGAAATACGTTCGTTATGCCGTCAATGTCATCGCTATCTGCAGCGCCATTCTCGCTCCTGTCATTTCTATTGGCACGGGAATGCCTGTATTGGCTGAGCTGTTTCGCAATCTCCTCGGTTTATCACCTGAGTATAATGGTTCGATTCAGATAGCGATTCTTGTAATCTGGGCTGCTATTTTCCTTTCTAGCGCATATTTAGGCTTGAGGAAAGGCATACAACGCCTTAGTAACGTGAATGTGGTCATTGCGTTTGCATTTATGTTTATCTTTGCGTTGCTAATTGGTCTTACCCAAGTGTTTGCCACTGAGATAAATTCAGTTGGACTTCTTTTAGAGAACATCCTTCGTTTGAGCACTTATGCCGATCCTTATGGCGAGGGATCCTTTTTGAAAGGCTGGACGTTCAGCTATTGGGCGTGTTACTTCGTTTACATGCCACTGATGGGTGTGTTCACTGCCAAGATATCGAAAGGCAGAAGAATCAAGGAAGTTGCATTTGGCTTGCTTGTGATTTGCACGCTTGGATGCTGGGTAGCTATGGGCACGTTTGGTAATTACGCCATCGAATTGGATAATGCGGGCGCAATTGATATCGCCTCATATCTTGCGGTGGGGGACGAGGCCGGTGCAGTCATTGCGATTATCGGGCAGACTCCGTTGCCGCATGTATTTATGGCTGTTCTGCTGGTGATTCTATTCATCTTCTTGGCTACAACCGTTGATTCAAGTGCTTTTGTTGCAGCTGAGATGACGGTCATACAGAGCGAGAACGAAGAGTCTTCTGCTCCAAGATGGTTGCGCATCTTATGGGCTGCTGCTATTGCGGTGTTTGCATTTGCCATCCTCCAGGTTGGAGGAGCTACGGCTGTGAGGTCTTTATGCTACACTGCCGGCCTCCCATTAGCGATAGTGGCGATTCTAGTGATGATTTCCGTTGTGAAGATGCTCAGAGGGTCAACGAAAAAGAAAGCTGCCCTCGAACCTGATGAGACGGATTCGATTCCTCAAGATTCATCTGCGGACGCATCCAGTTAGATCGGTTCCGCCAATGGCATACATCAAACAGGTTGATTCAAGTCATCAGAGAAAAGATGTTGTGATTAGGGCGGATTGCAACAAGCGTATCGGATCAGGCCATATTGTGCGGTGCAGTGCCATTGCTGATGCAGCGGCGCGCAGGGGAGCTTCGGCTCTTTTTGTCGTTTCTGATGAAGAGTCTGCCACCTCATTGCGAAATGATGGAATCGATTGCGTTGTGCTTGAAGGCGACTGTATGGAACTTCACGCAGGCGATGGACAATCGCTCGGGTCCTTATGTTGCGAAGTTGGTGCTTCATCAGTATTAGTTGATACCTATGCTGTAAATGACACGTTCTTTGAGGCATTGAACAATGCCGCAGGGGATGGGTGCAAAGTCGCCTGGATTGATGACTGGTATACCTATGAGCTAGGCGAGCAGACTGCACCTATTGCGCGGCAGGTTGATTGCGTGGTGAACTATTCCTTGGGAATGATTCCCGTCGAATACGAGAAAGCCTATACAGGGGCGAAAACGGAGCTCTGCGTCAGTCCACGCTTCGCTCCGCTTCGTCCTCAATTTTCTCCTTATGACAATCGTGTCTATGGAGCACTTGAACGTATTATGGTTACCACCGGGTCAACCAATGACAGTCATTTGCTCGAACAAATGACTGAGGCTTGTCTCGAAGCTGTGCCTGATGCACAGATTGATGTCATTGTGGGAAGCATGGCTGAGTTTATTCGCTTCGATGACAGTCGCGTGGTGGAACATAGGGGCGTAACCGATTTGGCTCCCTTTATGCGTGCGAGCGATTTGTGTGTTTGCGCTGCTGGCACGACGTTGTACGAGCTCTCGGCCATAGGCGTGCCTTCCATAGCCATCCCTACCGTCGATAATCAACGGCCCAATGCGGCAGGACTCAAACAGCTGGGCTTGGGGTTTGTGGTGGATACAGGAGCGCAAATGCGGGACGAGCTGATCGGGGCGCTTGAGAAAATGGCGGCTAATCCAAGGCTGCGCGGAGAGTTTGTGGCCAAGATGCATGAGGCGGTTGATGGCCGTGGAGCTGAGAGAATAGCTCGTAAGTTGTATTAGCGGTGTGCAGTTGATGCCAGCGGCTCTGCTGAGACAGGTATCATACGCCGCACTGTCGAAAGCAGGTGAATTCATGAGCTCTGCGAGCCCGGTTTTATTTCTAACGAACAATGACAATACGAGAGAATTGCAAAAGCTACTAAAGAGTCGCGACGAGGATCTGGTGGTATATGACGACAGAATCTCTGCCGAATGGCTACGAGAAATTGATCCTTCTTTTCTCATTAGCTTCAACTATCAGTACATCATAAAACCTGATGTGATTGAGGTGATGGGCGGAAGGGCCGTGAACGTTCACTGCTCTCTTCTGCCTTTCAACAAGGGATCAAATCCAAACTTCTTTAGTTTCTATACCGACACGCCTAAGGGTGTGACGATTCATGAATTGAGCGCTGAGCTGGACGGAGGCAGGATTTTACTGCAGTCCGAACTGCCTCTTACTGACGAGGAGACCTTTAAGAGCTCCTATGATAAGCTGCTAGACGAGGCGATACGGCTTGTAAGTGATAATTGGGAAGATCTGAAACACCTTCGTATTCGACCGATAGAACAAATAGGAGCTGGAAGCTACCACACCTATGCAGAATTCAAGGAGATAAGGCAGAAGCATCCATTCGAGTGGGATGACCGAGTATGCGATTGGAAGAAGAGAAGCGGACTTTTATAGGGCCTTCTTGCTCGAGGCCCTTTGCGCGTAAGAACGTGCATCCGGCATAAAAGAAGGAGATGAATACATGCCTTTTTCGCTAAAACGAGCAGTCAAGACTTATCCGCTTTTCATTTGTTGGGCTCATTCCTCTGACTGTGCTGTGCGCTCTATATATTGCCAATGGTGACCATATTCCGGTTGTTGTCCATGATCAGCTCGATGACGAAGTGCTGTGTTACAAAATAGCTGCTGACCACCTCGGATCTACGTTCTATCCAGAGTTTATGGGAGGCCAAGCGGCTACAATTCTCCCCTTAAGCATTCCGGAAATGTTTGTTTTCTACTTACTGTTTCCGCCTGCAACAGCGTTTGCGGTTAACCTGGCATGCACCGCGACTGTGGCATACGTGTCGCTGTATGCATGCCTGCGTATGCTTGATGTGCGCGATTCCATTGTAGCTCTCATGGGCATAGCGTTTGCGCTGCTTCCCTTTTATTCCGTATACAACATAGCCGTCATGGGAATGCCCTTGCTTCTCTGCGCGATCACGTGCCGAAAGTTGGTGTAGCGACCGTTTCCCTCAATAGACAGGGAACGGCCATCGCCTGGAATCTTGAAGTGGAAGTGGTTCGAGACGAAGGAGATGGCCGCAATGGCAAGTTTAGTGCAGGGTCGAACGGTTTTACCCGAGATGCCGAGATTCGACGACGAGATGGTGAACATCCAGGAATTGATACGCATGATGGCGGAGTCGCTCGCGAACGAGATCATGGACGCGCAGGCAGAGGAGGCCTGCGCCGATGGCAACCAGAGGAACGGATACCGGGAGCGCTCGCTCGCCACGTCCGTCGGCGTCATCACCTTGAGGATACCGAAGCTGCGGTACGGGACGTTCTTCCCGGAAGACCTTATCACGCGCTATTTCAGGACCGACCGCGCCGTGATCGCGGCGATATCGGAGATGGCCGCCTGCGGCGTCTCCACGCGAAAGGTGAAGAAGGTGGCGGCCGCTCTTGGGATCTCCTCCATGAGC
>OGPT01001543.1_pt1 | contig 20720 bp, 17 predicted proteins | sample 1552951 | NCBI WGS metagenome assembly OGPT01 (sample SAMEA2580224, study PRJEB22360) | human gut metagenome | biome: human gut; feature: human-associated habitat; material: faeces | place: Denmark | collected 2008/2010
TCGACAAGATCATCAATGCCAATGTTCCGGCACATACGGTAGCCATAGAAGAAGAACCGTTAGATTCGAGGATTTCCGAAACAACACGTACTACGTACGGATAGTCAGCAGGAATCTGTCCTTTCAAGGCACGCCAAGCCAAGTGACCGTGACCGATTTCACGACGGCCTACTCCACGTTGAGCTTTTGCTTCGCCTGTAGAGAAAGGAGGGAAGTTATAGTGCAGCAGGAAACGTTCTTTTCCGTGTTCCAATACATTGTCGATAATCTTTTCGTCGAGCTTCGTACCCAGAGTGACAGAAGTCAGAGACTGAGTTTCACCACGAGTGAAAATAGCAGATCCGTGAGGACCGGGCAGAGGACCAACCTCACACCAAATCGGGCGGATTTCAGTAGTCTTACGACCATCCAGGCGCTTGCCTTCGTCAAGAATTGAACGACGCATCGCTTCTTTTTCTACATCATGATAGTAACGGTCGATCAGCGGAGCTTTTTCTTCAAGTTCTTCTTCAGAGAACTGAGCCTTGAACTCTTCGCGGATAGCATCAAAAGCATCGAAACGTTCGTGCTTGTTGTTATTTCCGGAAGCAGCTACTGCATAAGCCTTGTCATAACAAGCCTCACGAACTGCCTTACGCAATTCTTCATCGTTTACTTCATGGTTATATTCACGTTTCACTGTCTTGCCTACTTCTTCAGTCAGCTCCATCTGAGCCTTGCAATGCACTTTGATAGCTTCGTGAGCTACCTTCATTGCTTCCAGCAGTTCAGCTTCGGATACTTCGTGCATTTCGCCTTCTACCATCATGATGTTATCATAAGTAGCGGCAACCATCAGGTCCATATCAGCTTTTTCCAGTTGGTCAAAAGTAGGATTGATTACAAACTGACCGTCGATACGTGCTACACGTACTTCCGAGATCGGTCCGTTGAAAGGAATATCTGAAACAGCGAGTGCTGCAGAAGCTGCCAATCCGGCCAATGCATCCGGCATATCTACACCGTCAGCAGAGAAAAGGATGATATTTACATATACTTCTGCGTGATAATTATCAGGGAATAGTGGGCGGAGAGCGCGGTCAACGAGACGACAAGTCAAAATCTCATAATCGGAAGCTCTACCTTCTCTCTTGGTGAAGCCACCAGGAAAACGGCCGAATGCCGCAAATTTTTCTTTATACTCTACCTGCAAAGGCATGAAATCTGTTCCGGGAACTGCATCTTTAGCGGCACAAACAGTAGCTAATAACATGGTGTTTCCCATGCGTAGCATTACAGAACCGTCTGCCTGTTTTGCCAACTTTCCCGTCTCGAGTGTGATGGTTCTTCCATCAGGTAACTCGATCGTCTTAACAATTGGGTTAATCATAAAAATTGTTTTATCTATACTTTTCTTTCAAAATTCCTGCAAAGATATACATTTCTCGTTGTAATCAGGTGGAAATGAGCTAAAAAGTTAGACGCTATATGTTTTTTTTGCAAAATAGAGGTGAAGAAGCAGGCAAAAAGCTTTGAGTAATCTCGAAAAGACGTATATTTGCAACTCTTAAAAAACACACGAGATATGAAAAAGATAACTTTTGTAGCGCTTGCCGCACTTACCATTACAGCTTGTAGTTCCGGTCCTGAGTTTGAAGTGAACGGAGACATATCAGGGGCCGACGGGAAAATGCTTTATCTCGAAGCTTCCGGTCTGGAAGGTATTGTTCCGCTTGATTCGGTTAAATTGAAAGGAGAAGGTACATTCAAGTTTAAACAACCCCGCCCCGAATCACCCGAGTTTTATCGCTTGCGGGTAGACAACAAAGTCATCAACTTTTCTGTGGATTCTATCGAAACGCTACAGATCAACGCTCCATACGTTGATTTCTCTACTGCCTACACGGTAGAAGGATCTGAAAACAGCAGTAAGATAAAGGAACTGACGCTGAAACAAATCAATCTTCAAAAGAATGTGGACGAACAACTGAATGCGCTGCGTGCCAACAAACTGGGACACGATACGTTTGAAGAAAACCTCGCAACACTGCTGAAGAACTATAAGGAGGACGTCAAAGTGAATTATATATTCGCAGCTCCAAACACGGCAGCCGCTTACTTCGCCCTGTTCCAGAAACTGAATGACTATCTGATCTTCGATCCGCTGAACAACAAGGACGACGTAAAATGTTTTGCAGCCGTCGCTACCAGCCTCAACAATACATATCCGGATGCCGTACGTTCAAAAAATCTATATAATATCGTAATCAAAGGGATGAAGAATACCCGTCAGCCACAGAGCAAATCTCTGGAAATTCCACAGGACAAGATCATCGAGACCGGTATTATCGACATCGCCCTGCGTGACGTGAAAGGAAATACCCGCAAACTGACCGACCTGAAAGGGAAAGTAGTGCTGCTGGATTTCTCCGTATTCCAGTCACCGGCAGGAGCGCCCCACAATATGATGCTTCGCGAACTATATAATAAATACGCAAAGGATGGGCTGGAAATCTACCAGGTATCTCTCGACGCAGACGAGCACTACTGGAAAACCGCAGCAGGCAATCTGCCCTGGGTTTGCGTACGTGACGGCAACGGTGTCTACTCGACCAACGTAGCTGTATATAATGTTCGTCAGGTTCCATCCATCTTCCTGATCAACCGGAACAACGAACTGAAGCTCCGCGGCGAAGATATCAAAGACCTCGAAGCATCCGTCAAGTCATTACTCTAAGTTGTTATAATTTAGCATATTTCATTTAAATATGTTACATAGCATCATTTTTCACTTGACAGATATCACTTAAAAGTCTATCTTTGCAGAGAAATAATTGAAGAGAGGGTTCCAACATGTGCCATGTTGGAATTCTTTTTTGTTTATATGACCATTTTAAATAAAAGGAGGAAAAACATCATGGCTTATATGTCAGAAGAAGGTTACAAAAAGTTAATGGCAGAATTAAAGGAACTGGAAACAGTGGAACGCCCCAAAATCTCTGCGGCTATAGCCGAAGCAAGGGATAAAGGCGACTTGTCGGAAAATGCAGAATATGATGCAGCCAAAGAAGCACAGGGGATGCTTGAAATGCGCATCAACAAATTGAAAACGGTCATTGCAGATGCCAAGATCATCGACGAGTCCAAACTAAAGACAGACTCTGTACAGATTCTGAACAAAGTGGAGCTGAAGAACGTCAAGAATGGCATGAAGATGACTTATACCATCGTTTCCGAAAGCGAAGCTAACCTGAAAGAAGGCAAGATTTCCGTAAACACCCCGATTGCACAAGGTCTGCTTGGCAAGAAAGTAGGTGATATTGCAGAAATTACCGTACCACAGGGTAAAATTGCATTAGAAGTAGTAAACATATCAATTTAACAGAAAGGCAGGTCTCCGTGTGAGGCTTGCCTTCTTTTATCTATCAAAGATTATGGCAACAATATTCAGTAGAATCATCGCAGGCGAAATTCCTTGCTACAAGATAGCGGAAAACGATCGTTTTTTTGCTTTTCTTGATATCAATCCATTGGTAAAGGGACATACGCTGGTAGTCCCCAAACAGGAAGTAGACTACATCTTCGATTTAAGTGACGAAGACCTCGCAGCAATGCATATATTCGCAAAGAAGATAGCCCGTGCCATCGAAAAAGCCTTCCCTTGTAAAAAGGTAGGCGAAGCGGTTATCGGCCTGGAAGTACCGCATGCCCATATCCACTTAATTCCTATTCAGAAGGAATCGGATATGTTGTTCTCCAATCCGAAACTGAAATTATCGGATGAAGAATTTAAATCCATTGCGCAAGCAATCAGCTCCTCTCTATAAAACATGATGACGACATAAGCGAGCGGGCACCCTGAGAAGGGCGCCCGCTTTTTTCATATCATACATTATATATGATTATTTCTTCAAGGGGTCCGGCGACTTGTCTTTGCTTTCGGCTACCTCAACCAGATAAACGCCGATACAAATAAAAATGATGGCACACGTCTGCGTCCAGCTAAAACGGTCCTGTCCGAGAGCCAGAGAAGCAATGGTCGCAACAATCAGAATCAGATAACCGTAGATTGCGACGACTGTTGTTTTCAGATACTTCAGACCGACCGGAAGCAACATATAGCTGATCGTCGTCGGAAATATGAGTACAAACATCAGTATCAGGAAAGGTGTCCAATGGAACGGCATAGAGAACACCGGCGCATCGAATCCTGTAATAAATGTCACAATAATAGCGGAGACCGCCGCACCGGAAAATGTATATCTCAACATAGTCATCGCCCCGATAGATGAAAGGATACGCTGACTCAGAATCAGATAGACAGCATAAACGATGGAACTGATCAGGCAAAGCATATTCCCCACGAAAGCATCGGAGGCCAAATCATCGCTCTGTTGGGTCAAGATGCAGACCAGTGCACCGACCAGTCCGATGGAGATTCCGAGAATTTTCTTCCATGTCGCCTTCTCCTTATAAAAGAAAATCATAATCAGAAACACCCAGATAGGCTGCAGACTGGTAAATATGGAACTGGATACAGGAGTCGTTTTACTCAGACCCGCCAGATAAAGAAACATAAAGCCGTACAGCCCGAATGCCCCTAACAGGAAAAGCAGCCATTTATCTTTGGCGGAGGACTTTTCCGGCGGCATGAACCATCCGATCACCCAGAATGCAGCGGCGGCAAAGGTGCAACGAAGCGTCGCACCTGTCAACGGGCTCATCCATAGGGGAAGCAGATACTTCAGGGCATTCATATTCAAACCGCTGAATATTTTTGATACAGCCATACTCAGATTGGCTTCCAGTTTCTTATTCTTCATCTTTTTTTATTTCAGTTGATCGTTAAACAAAAAGGTATCGCGTCGCAGGTAAGCCCAAAAGAATGTGACAATAGTTATCAACAAGTTGAAGACAAAAGGAAACTCTTGCGACTGGGTATGAAACAGATTTTGGAGAAAATCTATAATAAAAGGATAAAGCAAGATGGCGAGATAATTCATCATCATTACAAAAGCCAATGCCATTGTCGCCTTTTGAGGCAGTGCCGTATGCGTCGTTTTATCATACAGCATAGGCTGAATAACGCCATATCCCAAACCGACCAGGATACATCCCGGAATAATCAACCATTCGATTGGGGCAATCCAGATCAGTGCCAGCCCCACAGCCATAGACAGGAGGCTGTATGCTTTTGTACGTTCTTTCAGTTCATCCACTATCTTGTCCAGACAGAAACCCGGAGCCATAATCGCTAAAAAGAAAAGCGAGATCATCAGTCCCGAATTGCCACTGGAGAAATGGTGTTTCTCCATCAGGAAAGAAAGGTTGAATATGACTGCCAGCACAATAAAAGTCGTCACTCCGTAAAAAAGCATGATCTGAAGCAGATGCCTGATATGGATTCCATATTTACTTCCCCCGGTATCTGCGGCAGCCGTTTGTTCGGATGGCGTGGTACTTTGAGAAGAAGGTTCGACGGCGGTGTCAGACCGGCTCTCTTTTAAGTGACCGACCAGCAGAATAGAAATCAATGGGAGCAGATAGACCAAAAACGGCAAATGCCAGCTGACCTCCGCCAGATATCCGGTCACGGCAGTAGCTATCACCAGTGTAAAATTGGTAATGGCAGAACTCAATCCGAATTGTTTCACCCGGTAAGTACCCACAAAATATTTTGAGATTAATCCCGTGGACAGAGGAATAATCAGTCCAGAGCCGATGCCCAGCAGGGCACTCACGACGATCAATTGCCACATTTTGTTGGAGATCAGATATAAGATACCGCTTGCAGCAAAGAGCCAGAGTCCGATTTTCAGGATACGGACAAAATCAACCTTTTCCGTGAGCTTACCGCCCAAAAGGATAAAAGGGATAATCAGCAACGATGGCAACGAAGTCAACATCTGAATATCCAAGTCGGTCGCTTTCGGAAAGATTTTGGTAAGGTCGCCCAATATAGGCGAAACAGCCAGCCCCGGCAAAGAGGTCAATGCCGAGATAGACCAAATAGCTATTAAAGTGATAAGAGGTATTGTTCCCCTTCCAGTTTGTATTTTCATATACCGGTTCGTTAAAAGTTTAGGTCTGATGAAAACAATGATTACCTTATAAAGTTCAAATGAGGCAACAGTGAATATTCAAAAAACGGGTGAAAAACACCCAAAAACTATCAGATTATGGCCTAAAAACTATCCGCAAACAGTTTTTAGGCTAAATTCCGTCAGTTTCACCCCCGCCGTACTTAAAAAAATCCCGTAAACTTGCATCATCGAAATTTAACAACGAATATTCACAATTTAAAAAGCAACGTATATGAAAAGTGTAAGCTTCAGAAAAGATTTAGTAGGAGTACAAGACGAATTACTCCGTTTCGCTTATAAGCTGACAACCGACCGCGAAGAAGCAAACGATTTGTTGCAGGAAACATCATTAAAAGCATTAGACAATGAAGATAAATATATGCCTGACACAAATTTTAAAGGATGGATGTATACCATCATGCGCAATATCTTTATCAACAACTACCGCAAAGTAGTTCGTGACCAGACATTCGTTGACCGGACGGACAACCTTTACCACCTGAATTTACCGCAGGACACAGGGTTTGAAAGTACCGAAAAAGCCTATGACCTGAAAGAGATGCACCGTGTAGTCAACTCATTACCCAAAGAATACAGAGTCCCGTTTGCCATGCACGTTTCCGGCTTCAAGTACCGCGAAATCGCGGAAAAGCTGAACCTGCCGTTAGGCACAATAAAGAGCCGCATATTCTTCACCCGTCAGAAATTACAGGAAGAACTGAAGGACTTCCGCTAAACCTTAACAACACAATTCAATAGGTATCAGATAACTATAAGCTGCCAGTTGTCAGCGAATAGCCAAAGGCAAGAGGGAAACAACCCCTTCTTGCCTTTTTTGTTTCCGTCCCCACCGCCTTACACCTGCCCCAAAGCCGCCCCTTAATAAACGCCAAATAATGTAAAAGCCGAAAACTTTCAAAACCATCTGCTGTTGTTGAGGGAAATTCGACGGGGAAAATCCCCATCGCCCTAAACCTTTAAAAAAACAAATTAGTATGGAAGATTTAAATTTCAGAAAAGGTGATGCAAAAACCGACGTATTCGGTTCAGACAGAATGTTACAACCCTCTCCAGTAGAAAGAATTCCTGATGGACCAACCACCCCTGAAGTCGCTTACCAGATGGTTAAAGATGAAACATTTGCCCAAACTCAGCCACGCTTGAACTTAGCTACTTTCGTAACCACCTATATGGACGATTACGCTACCAAGCTGATGAATGAGGCAATCAACATCAACTATATTGATGAAACCGAATATCCTCGTATCGCCGTAATGAATGGTAAATGTATCAACATCGTCGCCAACTTGTGGAACTCTCCGGAAAAAGATACATGGAAAACCGGTGCGTTGGCAATCGGTTCTTCCGAAGCTTGTATGCTGGGCGGTGTAGCTGCATGGTTGCGCTGGCGTAAGAAAAGACAAGCTCAAGGTAAACCGTTTGACAAACCTAACTTCGTTATCTCAACAGGTTTCCAGGTTGTATGGGAAAAGTTCGCGCAACTGTGGCAGATCGAAATGCGTGAAGTGCCTTTGACTCTTGAAAAGACCACTCTCGACCCCGAAGAAGCGCTGAAGATGTGTGATGAAAACACGATCTGTGTTGTACCTATCCAAGGTGTTACATGGACAGGACTGAACGATGACGTTGAAGCACTGGACAAAGCTCTCGATGCTTACAACGCCAAAACAGGTTATGACATTCCTATCCACGTAGATGCCGCCAGTGGTGGTTTCATTCTTCCGTTCCTCTATCCGGATACGAAGTGGGATTTCCGTCTGAAATGGGTACTTTCTATCAGTGTATCCGGTCATAAGTTCGGTCTGGTATATCCGGGACTTGGCTGGGTTTGCTGGAAAGGCAAAGAATATCTGCCCGAAGAAATGTCATTCAGCGTCAACTATCTGGGTGCCAACATTACTCAGGTCGGCTTGAACTTCTCTCGTCCTGCCGCTCAGATTCTGGGACAATATTATCAATTCATCCGTTTGGGATTCCAAGGTTACAAGGAAGTACAATATAATTCTTTGCAGATTGCCAAATACATCCACGGTGAAATCGCCAAGATGGCTCCGTTCGTCAACTACTCCGAAAATGTAGTGAACCCATTGTTCATCTGGTATCTGAAACCGGAATATGCAAAAACAGCCAAGTGGACATTGTACGATTTGCAGGATAAACTGTCTCAGCACGGCTGGATGGTTCCGGCTTATACATTGCCTTCCAAATTGGAAGATTATGTAGTAATGCGTGTAGTTGTTCGCCAGGGATTCAGCCGCGATATGGCAGATATGTTGCTGGGTGATATCAAGAATGCAATTGCCGAACTGGAAAAACTTGATTTCCCGACTCCTACCCGCATGGCTCAGGAAAAAAATCTTCCGGTAGAAGCCAAGATGTTCAATCACGGTGGTCGTCGTCATAAAACCGTAAAAAAATAAATTGATCTATGGACAAAAAAGTAACACTCGCTCAATTGAAAGAAGTGGTACAGGAGGCATACGATCAGGTAAAGACTAACACCGGCGGCAAGAACGCCGACTATATCCCCTACCTGGCAAATGTCAACAAAGATCTCTTTGGAATCAGTGTCTGCCTGCTCAACGGGCAGACCATCCATGTGGGAGATACTGACTACCGCTTCGGTATAGAATCCGTATCCAAAGTACATACGGCTATTCTGGCACTGCGCCAATATGGTGCCAAAGAAATCCTGGACAAGATTGGAGCCGATGCAACAGGCTTACCTTTCAATTCAATTATCGCCATCTTGCTGGAGAACGACCATCCGTCTACTCCATTGGTAAACGCCGGAGCTATCTCCGCCTGCAGCATGGTGCAGCCCATTGGCGACTCTGCCAAGAAATGGGATGCCATCGTAGGAAACGTGACCGATTTATGCGGCAGCGCCCCACAGTTGATTGATGAATTGTACAAGTCCGAATCGGATACCAACTTCAACAACCGTTCTATCGCATGGTTGCTGAAAAATTATAATCGGATTTATGATGATCCGGATATGTCATTAGACCTCTACACCCGTCAGTGCTCATTGGGAGTGACTGCATTGCAGCTTTCCATTGCAGCCGGCACAATCGCCAACGGTGGTGTAAATCCGGTGACTAAGAAAGAAGTTTTTGATGCCACGCTGGCTCCTAAAATCACTGCCATGATTGCCGCAGTAGGTTTCTATGAACATACCGGCGACTGGATGTACACTTCCGGTATTCCTGCCAAGACAGGTGTAGGCGGTGGTGTGATGGGGGTACTGCCCGGACAGTTCGGTATTGCCGCCTTTGCTCCTCCTTTGGATGGATCGGGCAACTCCGTGAAAGCGCAGTTAGCTATTCAATACATCATGAACAAGCTGGAATTAAATGTGTTTAGCAACAACCATATCACCGTTGTTGACTAAAACTCTCTCTCGATCTCTTTTATAAGTAGGTAAAGGTTACTATCTCCCGATAGTAACCTTTTTCTATTCCTCCTTATCCCATTGATTTCCCGCTTGACTCCCCACCAGTGTTTTCAATACAAACGGTATTAATTATCAAATACAACAAATTAAATTTACCCCTATGCAACTCCAGTTATTAAAATGAGCATATCAGTGTCACTATTATTCATCCGGATAAGGTGGAACTTCTTCATTTAGAGACAGCAACTAACAGCTGTTTGCCTCTGTCTCTTTTCTACAAAGATAGAAAGTTATTCCACTTTTCCTCCCCTTTTCCTTCCATGTTTATAAAGAAAAGTGACAATGCTATTAAGAAAAGTAATTTCCTACTGGTTTCCAACACATTACGTCCAACGTTGCTCCATCAGTTTTTTATCCATCCGCAAACATATTATGTATTAACCTTCTGTACGACAGCTTTTTCTGCCGATTCCTTTTGGGCGGAAGCCTTTTTCTGTTGTTCCTCCTCTTCGTAATATTGCTTTCTACGCTTGTTGGATTGTTGAATCAAATTTGTAATATAAACCGTAAAGATAGGAAACATCATCATACCCAAGGCGGCCAGCAAAACGGAAAGCACGCGCCCGGTCACGGTCTGCGCTATAATATTCGACCCCACGGTAGTAACATCCATAAAAGCCCACCACAAGGCATCTCCATAATCATTCACCAATGGATTTACCCGATGCTCGAGCACAAAAAATGCCAGACTGGAGAAATAAACTGTTGCCAGCAACATCGTCAGATAAGAGACAAACAGGCTCGAAGCCCGGTTGTAAGTCAGCCAGCCGACCACAATAGCAAGCGCATATCCTCCCCTCAACAAAGGAATGAAACGAAGCAGGTAGGTAATCTCATCCGAAAACGTCCATCTATAGTATGCGATGATATTCTGATAAGGAATGGCCACCAATAAAAAGATAAAGTGTGTCCGCAGATAGCGTCCTTTATGTTTTGCCAAAAAGAACTCCAACACAAAATCGAAAAGAAACCAAAGACAGATACATAGCTGTACCTTCATGTAAGAAGACTGTGTATAGAACGGAATTCCCTTAAAAGTATCCACCGAGATACTGATAACCAGAAAAAGAGACATTATTAATATAATAATGTGAAGAATACCATAAATCCCCTTTTTTCCGAAAATAAAATCTGAAAGCGCTGATTTCATAACTACTTAGTTTATAATAAAATGGTTCACATATAATTTAGATTGTTTAGAAACAATCGAGAAAAGTAATTGTTCCGAAACTGGTAAATCGGGGGTTACAATATCCCGTTCCGGCGATGTTAATTAACGAACTTTGAAAGAGATTGCGGAAACATCTCGCGCAAAATGTTGTTATAACACTGACTTTAAAATATTTTTCACTTAAAACCTTAACTTATGGCAAATATTAAAAATGCAGTGAAGCTGGGTGTGTTTACCCTTGCTATCATGAATGTTACGGCAGTAGTATCCTTGCGTGGACTACCAGCCGAGGCCGTATACGGAATGAGTTCGGCCTTCTATTATCTTTTTGCAGCTATTGTCTTTCTAATCCCTACATCGCTCGTTGCAGCCGAGTTGGCGGCGATGTTTCAGGATAAGCAGGGTGGTGTGTTCCGGTGGGTAGGCGAGGCCTACGGCAAGAAACTGGGATTCCTCGCCATCTGGGTGCAATGGATCGAAAGTACGATCTGGTATCCGACAGTATTAACGTTTGGTGCCGTATCTATTGCTTTCATCGGAATGAATGACGTACATGACATGTCACTGGCAAACAATAAGTATTATACGCTCGTCGTCGTACTTATCATCTATTGGCTGGCCACTTTCATCTCCCTGAAAGGTATGAGCTGGGTAGGTAAAGTAGCCAAAATCGGTGGTATGGTCGGTACCATTATCCCAGCCGGATTGTTGATTATCTTAGGAATCATTTATCTGGCAACGGGCGGACATTCCAATATGGATTTCAACAGTAGCTTCTTCCCCGACTTTACCAACTTCGATAATGTCGTTCTTGCTGCCAGTATCTTCTTGTTTTATGCCGGTATGGAAATGGGCGGTATCCACGTAAAAGACGTAGATAACCCTTCTAAAAACTATCCGAAAGCCGTATTTATCGGTGCGCTTATCACAGTGTTGATCTTCGTTTTGGGTACTTTCGCATTAGGTGTGATTATCCCTGCTAAAGACATCAACCTGACTCAAAGCCTGCTCGTCGGTTTCGACAACTATTTCAAATATATTCATGCTTCCTGGTTGTCACCAATCATTGCGGTCGCTCTTGCTTTCGGTGTATTGGCTGGTGTATTGACATGGGTTGCCGGTCCGTCCAAAGGTATATTTGCCGTAGGTAAAGCCGGTTATATGCCTCCGTTCTTCCAGAAAACAAACAAGCTGGGTGTACAGAAGAATATCTTATTCGTACAGGGTATCGCCGTAACCGTATTAAGTTTGTTGTTTGTTGTTATGCCTTCCGTACAGAGTTTCTATCAAATTCTGTCACAGCTGACAGTTATTCTTTATCTGATTATGTACCTGTTGATGTTCTCCGGAGCTATCGCATTGCGTTATAAGATGAAGAAACTCAACCGTCCGTTCCGTATCGGTAAATCCGGCAACGGTCTGATGTGGTTTGTTGGCGGTCTTGGCTTTTGCGGATCATTACTTGCCTTTATTCTTAGCTTCATCCCGCCCAGCCAGATTTCTACCGGTAGCAACACCGTTTGGTTCTCCGTACTAATTATCGGTGCAATTATCGTTGTCGTTGCTCCGTTTATTATCTACGCTTCCAAGAAACCATCTTGGGTAGATCCTAATTCCAATTTCGAACCGTTCCATTGGGAAGTTCAGGCTCAACCTGCCACTGCAAATGTTAGTGCAAGCAGCGTTAATGCTCCGCGTCCTGCTAATGCAACTTCTGCACACACAGGAGGAACAACTGGGGCAAGCACAGCTACCCCCGGTGCAACCGCTTCTAATGCAGCAACTTCAGGCGCAGCATCCTCCGGTTCAGCTTCCCTCGGAAGTTCCTCTGCCAGCAAAGCATCTCCGGGAACCGGAGACAAAGATAAGGATGCACCTAAGTCGTAAAGACTAAACATTCATCCTGTTCATCAAGAAGTTCAAGATAATTCGAAAAGCCTTGAATTTATAAAATCACCCTCACTACAGTCAAGTGAAGCATCTCCAAAAGTCAGATTTAACACTTTTGAGATACACCTCACAACTGTAGTAAGGGCGATTTACTTTATGGCTGTGGCTTAATCAATTCCGGTTTAATCACCCTCGGCAACACAAAGCTGAAAGTAGATCCCCGGTTGACCTTCGAATCGAGTTCGAAGTTTCCACCCAGATTTTGGATAATCGTTTGCGAAAGAGTCAGCCCAAGTCCCGTCCCTTGCATTTCACGGTCGAGTTTTATGAAACGTGAGAATATCTTTTTCTGGTCTTCTTCCGGTATACCAATGCCTGTGTCGGACACAAAAAAGTAAACTTCTTCCATTCCTTCCAGGCGGCATCCGAAACGGATTTCACCCGACACAGTAAATTTCATCGCATTATGTAAGAGGTTAGACAATACCTGAATGATACGTTCTCGTTCCGAATACATCATAATAGGTTGTACATGCGCCTCACAAATCAATTTCACCGGCGAGTTATTCAATTTCGCCTTAAATATCCCATCCAATTCTCTCAACAAATCATTGGCATCAAACTCCTTATATACGAAATCTACCGTCCCGGATTCTATTTGAGAAAGATCGAAAATATCATTCACCAGGCGCAACAATCGTTCATTATTCTCTGCGATAATATCAGCATACATTTTTCTTTCCTCTTCGCCGGAAGCCGATACCATCAAACCGGAAAATCCGACAATAGCATTGAGCGGTGTACGAACTTCGTGACTCATATTAGCAATGAAGGCAGATTTCAATTTCTCGGCAGAGATGGAATGTTCTTTTTCAATGGTCAGTAACCTTTGCACATTTTTCAGTTCTGTCACATCATAAACAGTCAACACCATATAATCTTGGCCATGAATATTCAAATAAGTACCCGATACTGATACATCGCAAGGAGTCACTGTCATTTCATCCTCACTCAACAACTTCATCGAGGCTTCCAGATTCTTAAAACTTGCTTTCTTATAAAAAGCCTTACCGATAGACGCACGAATACAACATAGTTTACACTGTTCGTGCTGACCACATTCACCGGCTGCAATCGCGTTTCTACAATGCAACAAATCCCCCACTCTTTTTGTAACTCCACCTACCTGAACAGGCAGACGGTTCAAAGAATAATAATTGGTATCACAGACTACAAAATCCTTGTCAATCAATAAGAAGTAGGCATTGATGTTCTGTAAAACCAAAGCCAACTTCTTAAGTTCATTCTCTTTATTTTCTTTCGAATGTACCTCTTTTTGAAGTGACTGGCACTTTGCCCACACATAAATGAGGGTAGCTGATAGAACTACTATAATAATAATTGCCAGTGATGACATAGGATTAGAGTGTTTATAATGTTTTGATAGTTTCAGTGCGTAAATTTATAAAATATGTTGCATAAATAGTGAGTTATCTACATATTTATTCTAACAAAAATTCATTAATATTTTCATCGGTCAGAATTTGGCGAAATTTTCCCGCGAAGTTATTGCGGTATTAAAAAATATACTTATCTTTGCACCCGCAAACGAGAAAGGTGCCATAGCTCAGTTGGTAGAGCAAAGGACTGAAAATCCTTGTGTCCCCGGTTCGATTCCTGGTGGCACCACTTTTCAAAAGCAATCGGAATGTAGCGCAGTTGGTAGCGCACTACGTTCGGGACGTAGGGGTCGGGCGTTCGAGTCGCCTCATTCCGACAAAATAAAGGGTAGATTTCTGGATTACAGTAAGTTACCCTTTAATTTTATTTAGTCACCGGGACGAAATCGGGACGGCAATGCAAGAAAATACCAACCTATTATATCATGAAAAACAGGATTTATCTCTTTACAGTAGCAGTAGCTTCTTTTATGTGCATCAGTTGTACAAAGACTCAAACCACTCTTTCGGAAAATGAAAAGGCAGTCAATCCTCCTATCATGGGATGGAGTTCATGGAATGCGTTTCGTGTAGACATCAGTGAAGACATTATCAAACACCAGGCTGACCTAATGGTGGAAAAAGGTCTGAAAGATGTCGGATATCATTATGTCAATGTTGATGATGGCTATTTCGGAAAACGTGACGACAACGGAATAATGCTTGCAAATGAAAAACGCTTCCCGAACGGCATGAAACCGGTGGCGGATCATATTCACAGCCTGGGAATGAAAGCCGGCCTTTATACCGATGCGGGTAATAGTACGTGTGGTTCCATGTGGGACAATGACACTGCAGGTATAGGAGCAGGTATCTACGGGCATGAACCACAAGACGCCCAATTATACTTTGGCGACTGGGGTTTCGACTTTATCAAAATTGACTATTGCGGAGGAGATGCGCTGGGACTTAATGAAAAGGAACGCTACACTTCAATCCGGAACAGTATAGACAAAGTGAACAAAGATGCTTCCATCAATATCTGCCGATGGGCCTTCCCGGGTACTTGGGCCAAAGACGCAGCAACCTCCTGGCGTATCAGCGGTGATATTAACGCACATTGGGGCTCATTAAGATATGTAGTCGGCAAGAATCTTTACCTGTCTGCCTATGCCGGCAACGGACATTACAATGACATGGACATGATGGTTATCGGATTCCGTAACGACAGCAAAGTGGGCGGACAAGGTCTTACCCCGACAGAAGAAGAAGCTCATTTCGGTTTATGGTGTATCATGAGCTCTCCTTTGCTTATCGGATGTAACCTGGAAAACATACCGGAGTCTTCTCTCGAACTGCTGAAAAACAAAGAATTGATTGCCCTCAACCAAGACCCGCTGGGTTTGCAAGCATACGTAGCGCAACATGAAAATGAAGGTTATGTACTTGTGAAAGATATTGAGCAGAAACGTGGAAACGTACGTGCTGTGGCTCTCTACAATCCTTCCGATACCGTATGCAGTTTCTCCGTCCCGTTCTCTTCATTGGAATTTGGAGGAAACGTAAAAGTACGTGATCTCGTAAAACATAACGATTTAGGCAGCTTCTCCGGCACATTCGAACAAACGCTTCCGGCACACAGTGCCATGTTCCTCCGTATGGAAGGCGAAACCCGTCTGGAACCGACTCTGTACGAAGCAGAATGGGCTTACTTGCCTCTTTTCAATGACCTAGGTAAAAATCCTAAAGGTATTCTTTATGCCAATGACAAAGAAGCTTCCGGCAAAATGAAAGTAGGTTTCCTGGGTGGACAACCGGAAAATTATGCCGAATGGAAGGAAGTGTATAGCGAAGATGGCGGACGCTACAACATGACTATCCATTACTCATACGGTAAAGGACGCCAAATAGAACTGGATGTCAACGGCATTATTACCAAAATAGATTCTCTGAGAGAGGATAATAACCATAACAAAATCACAGTTCCCGTTGAACTAAAAGCAGGATATAACACCATTCGCATGGGTAATAGTTACAACTGGGCACCGGATATCGATTGTTTCACTCTGACAAAAACATTGTAATTTGACGATATAACCCTCAATATTAAAAGGAGCAACAACGGAATAAAGATGCCCTTAAAAGTTTTTCATCTTACTTTTAGGAGACACTTTAAAAGCCATTATTGCTCCTTTTCCAGTTTAGATACTGTCTAGTAATTCGTTCAATATTTTATATCTTCATACCTATTTCGCTTCATTCATTCCGGCGTTATTGTAATCTCCGCCTTTTCTTCTATATTCATCTGCAAGCATGCATCTTCTGTCAGAGGAGTCCAGACAACCCGCTTGCATTCTCCTTTTTGCAAATCGTTAGAATGATGACTGCTACCAGTCAAATATTCCGTTCCCACTTCCGTATTCGCAAATGTCCATCTCCACACACCATCTAAATTCAGATAGAAGTTTTCTATTTTACTGTCTTTTGCATGAAATTCCCTCACATTCCCCTGAATATCAAGCGAACGAAGTTGGCAAGAATCAAGTGATACACTATAGCGCCCACGGACAACCAATGAATCCGTTTCAATACCCTTCAAGTTTAATTTCAAACCTTCCGTATCAGTAATTGCGCTAGCCAGCGAGTCCACAGCCAATTTTACGTCAAAACCAGTTGAGTAAATATAATCTTGGTGTTGAAATTTATCAGGAATATTATTCGCACTAAAATCCAGCTTCATGAACAAAGTGTCATCCTTTTGGATTACATTCAAATATTTCCCCTTAGGATACGAAATTTGTTCTTTACCTGACAAAGCGGAAGGAGATTCTATTTGCATTTCTCCGCTCACAAACACACGCCTCTCTTTAAACACTCCATCCTGGCTGACAAATACTTTCACAACATGCACGCCATTCAAGTCCATTGTCACTTGTTCATCACCCAAAAAGGCTCCATTTTCCCAATACGGCTTCCCCGACGTAGATACGAAAATAATAGTTGCCACAACTACAATCAATCCCGAAACGAGGAGGCCTATAAATATATAAGTAGTACGTTTCATAATATTCGTCTTTATTCTATTTCTGCTTTTTTATAAACTCATGATACATTGTCTCTATCTCTTTTATCGGTATATCAAGCGTATACAACTGACGAAAGAAATAGTCCAGTTCTTCCTTTAGAAAGGTATCCTTACGGAGAGAATGAATCAGCTCTTTCGCTCCCGTAGTTACAAAATACCCAATGCCACGTTTATTATAAATAATATTCTGCATCTGAAGATAATCAAAGGAACGCATCACCGTATTAGCATTCACCTCCACAATAGCAGCATACTCTCTGACAGAAGGGATTCGCTCCTCTTCCGGATATTGCCCCAGCAATATCTCATCACAGATTCTATCTGCAATCTGTAAATAAATAGCTTTACTTTCTTTAAAATTCATAGGTTAAGGTATTACATTCGATTAATAATTTCGGACTCTTTAAAGCGGAAATAAGCCAGCGTCCAATTCACCAACGCAAAAAAGATGCCGGCAACAATTATGATCCACCAAATAGTATCTTTGGACTCGAATATGCCTCCCGGATAATATTGATCGTTTTCCAACAGAATCTTGCTCATCAAAATGCCGACTAAAAAATACACCATAACTATCACTGTTCCTGCTGCAAATGTTTTCAGGAAAGAGTTCTTTGGCCAAATAGAACTACCCAGTACAAATAAAGATTGAACAAAGAAATAGCCTGACATCAGTGCTCCAAATTGCAACCCGGTGTTGCACAAAGTATAATATTTTTTATCTCCAACCAAATGCGACAGGGCAACAGGGGCAATGAAGTCTTTTTCCGGATAGGCCAAAGAATAGATAATCAACCGTGTATAGTCCGCCAACTTATAAGAAATCAGGAAAACAACCAAATACACTACTGTGAACACAAACCATCGAGAGAAGAATTTCTCGAAAGGAGTTGCCGGAACCATCAACATGGAAGTACGACTTGTTTTCGATTTCATCTTTTCCATTGTAAACGAAGCACTCAAACAGCCGAAGCCCCACAGTCCCCAAATAAAAGCAATCAGAAGAAATATCCACATCGGATCTCTTTCATGACTATAAGTACCTCTATACTCAAAATATCCGTTCCAAACCATTACCACTGCCATCACTCCATACATCAACACCATACGAAGCACATTCGATCTCCAATTCTCTACCATCTCCTTACGGCAAAGATTCATAAAACGAGGCAAACTGAAAAAAGTATCTTTCATCATCGTCTTTTATTTTTGAGTGTGAAACAATCGGGCTATCTCTTCAGGAGCAGCCAACGTAGCATTAAAAAGAAGTTCCAGATTTAATTCCGATTCTTCCTGTTCTTCATTAGGAAGTATCAGGTAATTCCCCTGGATAGTAGGGATTGCGAAAAGAGCATTTTTCGCCAGTTCCCGATTGTCACTCTCCACAAAGAAGAGTTTGTCGCAGATATTACTTGTAGATTCATCCAGCAACACACGGCTGTCATCCATAATCAATACATGATCGAGCACCTTATCAATGTCACGAACCTGATGCGTAGAAATTACAATTGTCTTATCATCCGACATGCCCGATGCGATAAACTTACGGAACTGACTTTTACCGGGAATATCCAGCCCGTTTGTCGGCTCGTCCATCAACAAAAGAGAAGTGTTTGTAGCAAGCGCAAAGCTCATGAATACTTTCTTTTTCTGTCCCATAGAAAGTGATCCGAGATCAATATCTATATCCATTTCAAAATAATGGAGATATTTAATCATCTCCTCCTTGCTGAAACGGGGATAAAAAGGACTGTTCAACTCCACATAGCTAACCAGAGAGACTGAAGGTAATTCAAACTCTTCGGGAACTAAAAACATATCCTGCAAAGTAACCGGTAACCGACGGCGCACATCTGTATTGTGAAACACCACTTTGCCGTTTTTAGGAGTCAATAACCCGGACATCAGATAGAGAAGAGTAGACTTTCCCGCGCCATTCTTTCCCAACAGTCCATATACCCTGCCGGACTCGAACGAAAGCGAAAAATCATGTAATACCGCACGCTTCGATTTACGATAAGTAAATGAAAGATTTTCAATCTTAATTTCTTTAGGCTTGCCGACTCTTGCTTGCTCGTTGCCGTCTTTAATTTTAGAATCGCTCTTTAAAAAGCCACGGTATTTTTCAATCAGCTTTGCCCTTTCGCCAAACTGAGCAACGCCCCAAACGGTAAGGAAATTAATGCTTATTGCGATTGAGTATGCACTATTGAAACTTGCTACAAAATCACCCGGAGTAATCGTCTTTTTTATCAGAACAAGATAACCGAGATATAGCGGCAAAATAAACATAAAGCCGACTATTTGAACGCCCATTTCCTGAATAAAATAGAGGCGTGGTATCTTTGTCCAATACTTCTTTTGGTTTGCGATAACATCATCTGCGGCATCATTATACCTGTCAATCAAAAGCGGATGGATATTGTTCATCCTGACTTCTTTTGCATAATCTTGAAGATAGAAAATACGCTGAAAATAGTCTGAGCGCCTGTGATATTTTGTATTTTCAATTCGTCTTTCAACCTGCAAATTGCTGATAATATGGCTGATAGGAAGAAAGATTAAAATAGTGCCGAGTATAATAACAAGGCAAAACGCATCGATAGTTAAAAGAATTGACGACACGGTTAAAAGGGAAACAACATTTGCAAAATATCGCCTAACAAGCCCTAAAAGGTTTTGAATATTGTCGCTCGATGATTCAATAGTCAAAATAAATTCGTTATAAAAATCGGGGTTGTCGTACGATTCGAGGTCAAGCGACTTAGCCTTTTCATAAAGTTGTCGGTTAAGGTTAAAATACGCTTTTTCCTTTTGCACATTCCAGAAAAATTCACGATACAAATAGCAAATAAGTTTGCTGAAAAAGAGCAAAGCGGCAGTGCCCAAAACGACATAATAAATGCGGTAAAGCCTGTTGCCCGAAGCGGCAATATCAATAACATATTTGATACCCAAAACGCTTATAAGTGTGCTAGGCAAAGTACTCATAACACCCCAAACAAGCTCGCCTATAACGAGAAACGGCGAAGCCTTAAAAAGGAGAAAAATGAAAAACATCATATTTGAAAACATACTGTGCTCATCTTTTTCTTTTTTCTTAGTTTTCATCGTTTTCACTCTCCTTTTCATAATTTGAAGCTTGGAGAGTAAACATTTTTTCATACTCCCCACCCTGTTTCATCAGTTCGTTATGACTTCCCTGCTCAATAATTTTGCCGTTTGAAAGTACAATTATATTGTCGCTGAGCACAGCACTTGAAAGGCGGTGCGAAATGAAAATAACCGTTTTACCTTTTGTTACATCAATAAGATTTTCATACATTTTATATTCCGCAATCGGGTCAAGAGCGGAACTCGGCTCGTCCAAAACAGCAATTTCAAAGTCTTTCGCAAAGAGTCTTGCAGTTGAAACCTTTTGACTTTCGCCGCCGGAAAGACCTGCTCCGTTTTCGTCAAATTCCCTTGTAAGCGAAGTATCGCCACCGTATTTAAGCGTTGAGACCTTGCTCCAAGCACCGCTTTGCCTAAGTGCTTTTTCAGCGATTTTTTTGTCATTTTCGTCACACTCGTGGCACATAACATTTTCATAAAC
>OGPT01001546.1_pt1 | contig 20711 bp, 15 predicted proteins | sample 1552951 | NCBI WGS metagenome assembly OGPT01 (sample SAMEA2580224, study PRJEB22360) | human gut metagenome | biome: human gut; feature: human-associated habitat; material: faeces | place: Denmark | collected 2008/2010
GAACAGATTATTTATATCTTTGCACCCGAAACGGATGAAAGGTGGAGGGGCGATTAAGCTCCTTTTTTTGTTCTTAATAGTTAATCAATGATAGAAAAAAGAACTGTTTGTCAGATTGTTGAAGAATGGCTGGAGGATAAAGACTATTTTCTGGTAGAAGTGACCGTCAGCCCTGATGACAAGATTGTGGTCGAAATTGACCATGCAGAAGGTGTTTGGATTGAAGACTGTGTGGAGTTGAGTCGCTTCATTGAGTCGAAACTGAACCGTGAAGAGGAAGATTATGAGCTGGAAGTAGGTTCTGCCGGAATCGGACAGCCATTTAAAGTATTGCAACAGTACTATAACCACATCGGCCTGGAGGTGGAAGTGCTGACTAAAGGCGGACGCAAACTGAGCGGGGTCTTGAAAGATGCTGATGAAGAAAAGTTTGTTGTGACCGTACAAAAGAAAGTAAAACCCGAAGGAGCCAAACGTCCTCAATTGGTAGAAGAGGATGAAACCTTCACCTATGATGATATAAAATATACTAAATACTTAATTAGTTTTAAATAATTATGGCCAAGAAAGAAGAAACAATCAGCTTGATTGATACATTTTCGGAATTTAAGGAACTGAAGAATATCGATAGAACCACGATGGTAAGCGTGCTCGAAGAGTCGTTCCGCAGTGTGATCGCGAAAATGTTTGGCACTGATGAAAATTACGACGTAATTGTGAATCCGGATAAGGGTGACTTTGAAATATGGCGTAACCGTGAGGTAGTGGCAGACGAGGATTTGACTAACCCGAATATGCAAATTTCGTTGACTGAAGCACAAAAAATCGATGCTTCTTACGAAGTGGGTGAAGAAGTAACCGATGAAGTGATTTTCGCTAAGTTCGGTCGCCGTGCTATTTTGAATCTTCGTCAGACACTGGCTTCTAAAATTCTTGAGCTTGAAAAGGACAGTATTTATAATAAATACATTGATAAAGTAGGTACTATCATCAACGCAGAAGTATACCAGATCTGGAAAAAAGAGATGTTGTTGCTTGACGATGAAGGAAACGAGTTATTGTTGCCGAAAACAGAGCAGATACCAAGCGATTTTTATCGTAAAGGAGAAACTGCCCGTGCAGTGGTGGCACGCGTGGACAACAAAAACAACAATCCGAAAATTATCCTCTCGCGTACTTCTCCGGTTTTCCTGCAGCGCTTGTTCGAGATGGAAGTGCCTGAAATAAACGATGGCCTGATTACCATCAAAAAGATTGCCCGTATTCCCGGTGAACGTGCCAAGATTGCGGTAGAATCTTATGATGACAGAATTGACCCTGTAGGAGCCTGCGTAGGTGTAAAGGGAAGTCGTATTCATGGCATCGTACGTGAACTTCGCAATGAAAACATTGATGTGATTAATTATACATCTAATATTTCATTGTTTATCCAGCGTGCTTTAAGCCCGGCTAAGATTTCTTCTATTCGTCTGAATGAAGAAGAACGTAAAGCAGAAGTATTCTTGAAACCGGAAGAAGTATCGTTGGCTATTGGTAAAGGCGGTTTGAATATTAAACTGGCCAGTATGTTGACTGAGTACACCATTGATGTGTTCCGTGAGTTGGATGAAAACGCGCAGGATGAAGATATTTATTTGGACGAGTTCAGAGATGAAATCGACGGATGGGTGATCGATGCTATCAAGGCTATTGGCATTGATACGGCTAAGTCTGTATTGAATGCACCTCGCGAAATGCTGATTGAAAAAACGGATCTTGAAGAAGAAACGGTGGACGAGGTATTACGCATTTTGAAATCGGAGTTTGAAGATAATGAATAATAGATCAATGCGATGATGTGCCGATATGCCAATAAAAAGAAAGGGCGTATAGGAATTGGCACATTGGCATATTGAACGATTATCAAATTATTCTTTCTCCATTATTCTTTAAATTAAAATATGACGATAAGGTTAAACAAAGTTACAAGAGATTTAAATGTAGGAATCGCGACGGTAGTTGAGTTCTTGCAAAAGAAGGGGTATACCGTTGAGGCAAACCCGAATACGAAAATTACCGAGGAGCAGTATGCTATGCTCGTGAAAGAGTTCAGCACAGATAAGAACCTTAGACTTGAATCGGAACGTTTCATTCAGGAACGTCAAAACAAAGATCGCAACAAGGCATCTGTTTCTATCGATGGTTATGATAAGAAGGAACCGGAGAAGACTGTTGCTGACGATGTGATTAAGACGGTCATTCCGGAAGATGTGCGTCCGAAGTTTAAACCTGTCGGAAAAATTGATTTAGATAAACTGAACCGGAAGGTTGAGAAAGAACCGATGAAAGAAGAGCCAAAACCACAACCTGTAGCTGCTGAGGAAAAGAAAGTAGCGGAAGAGGTTAAGCCTGTTGTAAACGAAGTGAAAAAAGAAGAAGTCACTGTGACTCCTGCTACTTCGGAACCGAAACCGGTGAAAGAAGAACCGAAACCGGTGGTGGTTGAAAAGCCTGTTGAAACAGAAAAGAAAGTGGTTGAGGAAGTCAAGAAAGAAGAACCAAAAGTCGTGGTGTCTCCAGAAAAAACAGAGAAGAAAGAAGAGAAACCGGTAGCAGAAGCACCGGTTACTCCAGTAGAGAAGGAAGAGGAGGGCGTATTTAAGATCCGTCCGACTGAGTTTGTATCTAAGATTAATGTTATCGGGCAGATTGACTTGGCTGCATTAAATCAGTCGACACGTCCGAAGAAGAAATCGAAAGAGGAAAAGCGGAAAGAGCGTGAAGAGAAGGAAAAGCTTCGTCAGGATCAGAAGAAACAGATGAAGGAAGCCATCATCAAGGAAATCCGTAAAGAAGATAGTAAACAAGCTAAGGTCGTTGGTAAGGAAAACCTTGATCCTAACGGTAAGAAGAAACGTAATCGCATCAACAATAATAAGGAAAAAGTAGATGTGAACAATGTTGCTTCTAATTTTGCACACCCTACTCCAAACAGTGAGCGTACGAATAATAACCGTGGAGGAAATCAACAAGGTGGCGGCGGACAGAATAGAAACCGTAATAACAATAATAAAGACCGCTTCAAAAAGCCTGTAGTAAAGCAGGAAGTAAGCGAAGAAGATGTAGCAAAGCAGGTTAAAGAAACGTTGGCTCGTCTGACAAGCAAAGGTAAGAACAAAGGTGCCAAATATCGTAAAGAAAAACGTGACATGGCGTCCAACCGTATGCAGGAACTGGAAGATCAGGAAATGGCAGAAAGCAAGGTACTGAAACTGACAGAATTTGTGACTGCTAATGAATTGGCAAGCATGATGAACGTATCTGTAAATCAGGTTATCGGAACTTGTATGAGCATTGGTATGATGGTTTCTATCAATCAGCGTCTGGATGCAGAAACGATTAATCTTGTGGCTGAAGAATTTGGATTTAAGACTGAATATGTCAGTGCAGAAGTAGCCCAAGCCATTGTTGAAGAGGAAGATGCGCCGGAAGATCTGGAACATCGTGCTCCGATTGTTACAGTCATGGGACACGTAGACCATGGTAAAACTTCGTTGCTTGACTACATTCGTAAAGCAAATGTAATTGCAGGTGAAGCCGGAGGTATCACACAGCATATTGGTGCATATCATGTTACATTGGAAGATGGACGTAAGATTACGTTCCTCGATACTCCGGGACATGAGGCATTTACTGCAATGCGTGCCCGTGGTGCAAAGGTGACCGATATCGCAATTATTATTGTAGCTGCCGATGATGATGTAATGCCCCAGACCAAAGAAGCCATTAATCATGCAGCAGCAGCAGGTGTTCCTATCGTATTTGCTATTAATAAAATAGATAAGCCTCATGCTAATCCCGAGAAAATTAAAGAGACATTGGCTCAGATGAATTATCTCGTAGAAGAGTGGGGTGGCAAATATCAGTCACAGGATATCTCGGCTAAGAAGGGTCTCGGAGTTCCTGAACTGATGGAGAAAGTACTTCTTGAAGCAGAAATGCTCGACTTAAAGGCAAATCCGAATCGTAATGCTACGGGTTCTATCATCGAATCAACTTTGGATAAGGGACGTGGATATGTTGCGACTGTATTGGTCTCTAACGGTACGCTGAAGGTGGGGGATATTGTACTTGCCGGAACAAGCTACGGCCGTGTAAAAGCCATGTTCAATGAACGTAACCAGCGTGTAGCCCAGGCAGGGCCATCGGAACCGGTATTGATTCTGGGTTTGAATGGTGCTCCTGCTGCAGGTGATACTTTCCACGTGATTGAGACTGATCAGGAAGCCCGTGAGATTGCCAATAAACGTGAACAGTTACAGCGTGAACAGGGGCTGCGTACTCAGAAACTGTTAACACTGGATGAAGTGGGACGTCGTATTGCGCTGGGTAACTTCCAGGAACTGAACGTAATTGTGAAAGGTGACGTGGATGGCTCTATCGAGGCTTTGAGTGATTCGTTAATCAAGCTGTCTACCGAACAGATCCAGGTAAATGTGATCCATAAGGCTGTAGGTCAGATTTCGGAATCGGATGTGACATTAGCAGCTGCTTCGGATGCCATTATTATTGGATTCCAGGTACGTCCATCGGCTTCCGCACGTAAGTTTGCCGAACAGGAAGGTGTGGACATACGTTTGTACTCTGTTATCTATGCAGCTATCGAAGAGGTGAAGGCTGCTATGGAAGGTATGCTTGCTCCGGAAGTGAAAGAGGTAGTAACTGCTACTATCGAAGTGCGTGAGGTATTCCACATTACTAAGGTGGGTACAGTAGCCGGTGCTGTTGTGAAAGAGGGCAAGGTGAAACGTTCGGATAAGGCTCGCCTGATCCGTGATGGTATAGTAATCTTCTCAGGTTCCATCAATGCTTTGAAGCGCTTTAAAGATGACGTGAAGGAAGTAGGTACAAACTTCGAATGTGGTATCAGTCTTGTTAACTACAACGATTTGAAGGTAGGTGATATGATTGAAACTTACGAAGAAGTAGAAGTGAAGCAAACTTTATAATTCTCACGAAACTGAAAATATACGGAGGCACAGAGTGATTACAACTCCGTGTCTCCGTTTTCGTTTTACATAGAATGACGACCATAGATATTATCATACTGATTGCTCTTGGAGCCGGTGTTATTGTCGGATTTATGAAGGGCTTTATCCGGCAGCTTGCTTCCATTCTCGGATTAATTGTGGGGCTATTGGCAGCAAAAGCTTTGTACACCTCACTGGCTGTGAAGTTATGCCCTACGGTGACCGACTCCATGACTGTGGCGCAGATACTGGCATTTATCATTATCTGGATCGCTGTGCCGCTAATCTTTACATTGGTGGCTTCAGTATTAACCAAGGCATTGGAGGCGGTTTCACTTGGCTGGCTGAATCGCATGCTTGGAGCCGGGCTCGGAGCTTTGAAATATCTTTTATTGGTGAGCTTGGTTATCTGTGTCATTCAGTTTATAGACTCCGATAGTCAGTTGATTAGCCAAACAAAGAAGGAGCAGTCCTTGTTATATTATCCTATGGAAAGCTTTGCGGGGATCTTCTTTCCCGCAGCAAAAGAGGTTACACAACAATATATATTCAAATAAAAATGATGCAACAAGAAGAACCCAATAAATATGTAAAAGAACTCACGCAGGAGAAGTATAAATACGGCTTCACTACGGAGGTACATACAGATATCATAGAGAAGGGACTCAATGAAGACGTGGTACGTTTGATCTCGTCTAAAAAGAACGAGCCGGAGTGGTTGCTGGAGTTCCGTCTGAAAGCTTATCGTCATTGGTTAACGCTGGAGATGCCTACTTGGGCACATTTGCGTATACCGGAAATTGACTATCAGGCAATCTCATATTATGCCGATCCTACGAAAAAGAAGGAGGGCCCGAAGAGTATGGATGAAGTTGATCCGGAATTGATAAAAACATTCAATAAACTCGGCATTCCACTGGAGGAGCAGATGGCATTGAGTGGTATGGCTGTGGATGCAGTGATGGACTCTGTGTCAGTGAAAACGACCTTTAAGGAAACACTGATGGAGAAAGGTATTATTTTTTGCTCATTCAGTGAAGCTGTGCGTGAACATCCCGACTTGGTGAAAAAGTATCTCGGATCTGTTGTTGGGTATAGAGACAACTTCTTCGCGGCATTAAACTCGGCTGTATTCTCAGACGGTTCTTTTGTCTATATCCCCAAGGGGGTACGTTGTCCTATGGAACTCTCTACTTATTTCCGTATTAATGCTGCCAATACCGGTCAGTTTGAACGTACATTGATTGTGGCTGATGACGATAGCTATGTTTCCTATCTGGAGGGGTGTACAGCTCCAATGAGAGATGAGAATCAATTACACGCTGCTATTGTCGAAATCATGGTACATGATCGTGCGGAAGTGAAATATAGCACCGTGCAGAATTGGTATCCGGGCGATGCCGAAGGCAAAGGTGGAGTTTATAATTTTGTGACAAAACGTGGCAATTGCAAAGGAGTAGACAGTAAACTTTCATGGACCCAGGTTGAGACAGGTTCGGCTATTACATGGAAATATCCGTCTTGTATTCTTTCCGGGGATAATTCTACTGCAGAGTTTTATTCTGTAGCTGTGACGAATAATTATCAGCAGGCAGATACAGGTACTAAAATGATTCATTTAGGTAAGAACACCCGTAGTACGATTGTCAGCAAGGGTATATCTGCCGGGAAGAGCGAGAACTCTTACCGTGGGTTGGTCCGTGTAGCCGAAAAGGCTGATAATGCCCGTAATTATAGCCAGTGTGACTCATTGCTGTTGGGTGATAAGTGTGGTGCACATACTTTTCCCTACATGGATATCCATAATGAAACGGCAGTTGTGGAGCATGAAGCGACTACCAGTAAGATTAGTGAGGATCAGATATTTTATTGTAATCAGCGTGGTATTTCTACAGAAGATGCCATTGGATTGATCGTAAACGGCTATGCTAAGGAGGTACTTAATAAACTTCCAATGGAATTTGCCGTAGAAGCTCAGAAACTACTTACGATCTCTCTTGAAGGCAGTGTAGGATAATGAAGACGAAACGTGTTGGTTGGCTATTGATATTCCTGTCCTATGTTGGTGTAGTACTGGCACAAAACCTTGACGATCAAGAAAGGAGGTGGGCGATCAGTGGCTCTTGGGGAGGAAATTGGCCGATAGTCACAAAGAATACACTTTCGGGAAAAGCTGTTTCTGCAGGACATATACATACTTTAATGTTGGAGTATTATATTCCTTATACCCGTTTCTCCCTGAAAGGAGGATATACAGGTGAAGAAATAGGTTTGAATCCAGGTATTTCTGCCTCAATGAGTAATCTGGAAATAGGAGGGCGGTATTATTTCTTACCACAACGGTTTGCAATCCAACCTTATGGGGGACTTTCTACTGGATGGAACCTCTCTCCACGAAGGCAGGAGGGGATGGGCAGTAGCAGTTATTACGATCCTTCAAGGCAAGAGTTTCGTAAAGATTACGATTATCGATACCGAATTAAAGAACCATTATTCACAGTTTCTCCTGTGGTGGGAGCTGATATATATTTTCTTTCTTGTCTTGCTCTCACCTTGGAATATAATTTCCGGATGGGCATTGCCGGAAAGATAAGTGGAGAGATAGAGAAGACTAATTCTCGTGGAACCGGATTTGTACGTAGCAATGGGATGCGGCAGACCGTAAGTGTAGGGGTAAAGGTTAACTTCCCTTTTACTATTACGCAGACGGACGGAAATTCCATACTACAATGGTTGGACGAGGTTATTTTTGGAAAAGAATAGATAATGAAATAATTGATAAGATCATGTTAGAGATAAAAGACCTGCATGCCAGCATTAACGGCAAAGAGATATTGAAAGGCATTAACCTGACGGTGAAGCCGGGCGAAGTACATGCCATTATGGGACCTAACGGTTCGGGTAAAAGTACGCTTTCGTCTGTTCTGGTAGGTAATCCTGCTTTCGAAGTGACGAAAGGAAGCATCACGTTTTATGGTAAAAATCTTTTGGAATTGAGCCCTGAAGATCGCAGTCACGAAGGTATTTTTCTTAGTTTTCAGTATCCGGTGGAGATCCCGGGCGTGAGCATGGTGAACTTTATGCGTGCTGCTGTCAATGAACAGCGTAAGTACAAAGGATTACCCGCTTTGACAGCCAGTGAGTTCTTGAAATTGATGCGTGAAAAGCGTGCAGTGGTCGAGTTGGATAATAAATTGGCCAATCGTTCGGTAAATGAAGGTTTCTCGGGTGGAGAGAAAAAACGGAATGAGATTTTTCAGATGGCTATGCTCGAACCCCGTCTCAGTATCTTAGACGAGACTGATTCCGGACTCGATATCGATGCGCTTCGTATTGTAGCCGAAGGAGTAAATAAACTGAAAACTCCCGATACCAGTTGTATTGTCATCACCCACTATCAGCGTCTGCTGGACTATATAAAGCCGGACATTGTACATGTTCTTTACAAAGGACGTATTGTAAAGACTGCCGGTCCGGAACTCGCTCTTGAGTTGGAAGAGAAGGGATATGATTGGATTAAGAAGGAATTAGGAGAATGAGTTTAATTATGAATGCAGAACAGCAATATATAGATCTCTTTTCTCAGTGTGAGGCGATGATCTGTCGTCATAGCGCTGAGGCGTTGAATGCCCCCCGGGCAACAGCTTTTGCTGATTTCGAACGTCAGGGGTTTCCTACACGGAAACAAGAGAAATACAAATATACGGATGTCAGTAAATTCTTTGAGCCGGATTATGGGTTGAACTTGAATCGACTGCCCATTCCGGTGAACCCTTATGAAGTGTTTAAATGTGATGTTCCGAACATGAGCACTTCATTGTTTTTTGTAGTGAACGATGCATTCTACAATCAGGTGCTTCCTAAGTCCGGATTGCCTGAAGGAGTTATCTTCGGTAGTTTGAGAAATATGGCTGAACAGCATCCGGAACTTGTGAAGAAGTATTATGGTAAGTTGGCTGATACTTCGAAAGATGCGGTTACGGCTTTTAATACAGCTTTTGCACAGGATGGAGTATTGATGTATGTTCCGAAGAATGTGATCGTCGATAGACCTATTCAACTGGTCAATATACTTCGTGCGGATGTTAATTTCATGGTAAACCGCCGTGTGTTGATTATCCTTGAAGAAGGGGCTCAGGCCCGTTTGCTTATTTGCGATCATGCAATGGATAATGTAAACTTCTTGGCAACTCAAGTTATTGAAGTGTTTGCAGAAGAGAACTCCGTTTTCGATCTTTATGAATTGGAAGAGACTCATACCAGTACAGTGCGTTTCAGTAATTTGTATGTGAAACAGGGAGCAAACAGCAATGTATTGCTTAATGGAATGACACTTCATAACGGGACAACCCGTAATACGACAGAAGTTACCCTTGCCGGTGAAGGTGCCGAGATCAATCTTTGTGGTATGGCCATTGCTGATAAAAACCAACACGTGGACAATAATACCTCGATAGATCATGCCGTGGCGAATTGTACCAGCAATGAGTTGTTTAAATATGTTCTTGACGATCAGTCTGTGGGAGCTTTTGCCGGTTTGGTACTGGTACGTCCTGATGCGCAACATACCAGTTCTCAGCAGACAAACCGTAACCTCTGTGCTACTCGTGATGCCCGTATGTATACTCAGCCGCAACTGGAGATATATGCCGACGATGTAAAATGCTCTCATGGAGCTACTGTAGGTCAACTGGATGAAAACGCTCTTTTCTATATGCGTGCTCGTGGTATCGCCGAAAAGGAGGCCCGTCTGTTGCTGATGTTTGCATTTGTCAACGAGGTGATTGATACCATTCGTCTGGAGGCGTTGAAAGATCGTCTGCATTTGTTGGTTGAAAAACGTTTCCGCGGTGAACTGAATAAGTGCCAGGGATGTTCTATTTGCAAATAATCAGTGATAAAATGAATATTCATAAGATACGTGAGGACTTTCCCATACTTAGCCGTACGGTATATGGCAAGCCTTTGGTTTATTTAGATAATGGTGCGACTACTCAGAAGCCTCGCCTGGTGATCGATTCGATTGTAGACGAATATTATTCGGTCAATGCGAATGTACATCGGGGAGTTCATTTCTTGTCTCAGCAGGCGACGGAGCTGCATGAGGCTTCACGTGAGACTGTACGTCAGTTCATTAATGCCCGTAGTACTCGTGAGGTCATTTTCACTCGCGGGACAACGGAGAGCATTAATTTAATTGTCTCCAGTTTTGGTGAAGAGTTTATGCAAGAGGGTGATGAGGTGATTGTTTCAGTGATGGAACACCACAGTAATATCGTACCTTGGCAGTTGTTGGCGGCCCGTAAAGGGATTGCGATTAAAGTCATTCCGATGAATGATAAAGGTGAGCTGTTACTTGAAGAGTACGAAAATCTTTTTTCTGAACGTACTAAGATTGTCAGCGTAACCCAAGTGTCCAATGTACTGGGAACAATCAATCCGGTGAAAGAGATGATTGCCACGGCACATGCTCATGGAGTACCTGTTATGATTGACGGTGCTCAATCCATTCCTCACATGAAGGTGGATGTACAGGATTTGGATGCTGACTTCTTTGTTTTCTCAGGTCATAAAATATATGGGCCTACCGGAATAGGCGTCTTATATGGAAAGGAAGATTGGCTCGAACGTCTTCCGCCTTATCAGGGTGGAGGAGAAATGATTCAGTCTGTCTCATTTGAAAAGACTGTCTTCGGTGAATTACCATTTAAATTCGAGGCTGGAACCCCAGACTATATTGCCACTACCGGGCTTGCCAAAGCGCTGGACTATGTCACAGGTATTGGCTTAGACCCAATAGCATCACATGAACATGAGCTTACAGTTTATGCTATGCAACGGCTGAAAGAAATTCCGAATATGCGTATTTTTGGTGAGGCTGAGCATAAAAGCAGTGTAATTTCATTCTTGGTAGGCGATATACACCATTTGGATCTGGGTACCTTGCTTGATCGATTGGGTATTGCTGTCCGTACGGGACACCATTGTGCAGAACCGTTAATGCGTCGTTTAGGCATTGAAGGTACGGTTCGCGCCTCATTTGCCGTGTATAATACAAAAGAGGAAGTTGATGCTCTTGTAGCTGGTATCGAACGGGTCAGTAAGATGTTCTGAGGCATGTGTATTCTGACAGATATTGAAGTGTCGTGAAAGTTGTTGCTTTTGCGACATTTTTTTATGTTTGATAGGGGCTTGCTGAAATGTGTTGAATGACTTTAGGGCTCTGTCTTTAACTTTTTTGGGGAGGAGGTCTGTTTTTCCTCCGTCAACTAAGGGAAGGCGGAGCAAGTACCGTACAGTATTATTTCCAACGACCGATCCGTATAAATAGATAATAAATGAAGGATTCCTGCAACCTTTTTCTTTCTTTATCGTCTAATATTAATATAAACCTCTAAATGAAACAAGAATTATGTTATTAGCAACCACTCCAATCATCGAAGGAAAACGAATAACCACTTATTATGGCATTGTGTCCGGAGAAACTATTATAGGTGCCAATGTCTTCCGTGACTTTTTTGCCAGTATTCGTGATATAGTAGGCGGACGCTCCGGTTCATACGAAGAAGTGCTTCGTGAGGCAAAAGATACTGCTTTGAAAGAAATGTCTGAACAGGCTCGCCAAATGGGCGCTAATGCTGTGATCGGAGTTGATTTGGATTACGAAACAGTTGGGGGAAGTGGCAGTATGTTGATGGTAACTGCTAGTGGGACGGCTGTATTTTTGGAATAACAAAGTAATCATAAAGACCATACGGGTGTTACGGAAGTCTGTAACACTCGTATGGATTATATGTTTACCTATTGTTAACGACCTTTGATGATTTCCATTTTATCAATATCGGGTGCCCACCCGTACGAATTATACAGACGTATCGTGTTATAGCCTTTGCGAAGTTTAACCTTGATCGTTGTTGTAGCTGCTTGATCCCATGTACCGGAATAGAGGTTAGACTGTTTATATTCTGTTCCGTTTACAGCTATTTGGATATCGCGTTTATCACCTGAATAATAAGTTAACTTAAGTTGATAATCTCCTCCTTTGCTAATATACACGTTTCTGAATTCTGCCCAATTGGAAGGTGAATTTCCAAGATTTTTCATAATATATTCTCCTGAGGCTCCTGATTTTGGTGTAAAATGAGCTGTCTGTTTGTTGTCTGGCAGAAATTCTTGCATGAAAGCATATTCAGCTTCATAACATGTCCGGTCGTGACGTTTGCTACCTTCAAGTCTTATTAAAGCTGTTCCATGTGCAGGAACTAGCGTTTCATAGTAATCGGTGAATGTTCCCATTTCTTGATGGTTCCATAGATCTCTCACTCGTACATCCCCTGATAAATAGAGCTTATCGAAATCGACTCTGATCTGCTGATCTGTATTGCTTCTGTTATATAGTGCTACTGCACGTAGTTTGCCTTCACGTTTCTGAATGGCTTTTGATAAAATCAGATAGTCTTTTCCCCGTTCAATGGCTTCAGCCTGCAGACCTAATGAATCCTGATTTAATGCGATCACTTCCTTATTGGTAATGATCGATAAAGTTTTTTCAGGAATTGTACGAAGATCGCATCCGATCATTAACGGGGAGGACAAGATAGACCATATTCCAAAATGAGTTTTTTCTTCGTCTTCCGTGAGCCCTCTTCCTACTTCAAGCATATCCATGTCATTATAGTGCCCCGGGCTTGCGTAAGGTGCTAAGTAGAGATTTCTTTCAATGATTCGGTCGATTGTTGTGAATCGTGGATTGATGTCTGTATGGATTCGCCAGGAACCTGCCAACTGGGTAGCCCAAGTGCCCGGAAACTGCCAACGGCATATATTATATCGAACATCTGTCCGTCCTGTCCGTCTGATCGCTTTGTAGATATCCGTATAACGTTGCTGCTCACTTTGTCCGGTTGCTTCACCGCCACACCAGTCTATTTTAATGAAATCATATCCCCAGTCTTTGAGGAAGGTTTGGCAGTCTATATCATCGTGTTTCCAAAGCCCTACACCGATACCGAGTGTATCTGCGTCATAGATGGAGCCACAAGTGTTGCTGCCCGCATCAGAATATATACCGGCTTTCAATCCCTTTGAATGAATATAGTCGGACAGGACTCTCATCCCATTCGGGAATTTTTTCTTATTGGCAAAAAGACGTCCTTCCGAATTTCGTCCTCCAAAGTATCCGTCGTCTATGTTCACATATCCATAGCCTACATCCTTCAGACCCCGGTTGACCATGGCATCAGCTGTCTCTTTAATTAGTTCTTCATTAATATGTACTCGGAAGGTGTTCCATGAACTCCACCCCATCATGGGAGTATTTGTGTTTTGTGCCGTGACAGTTGTGAAAAAGCTTGCCAATAACAGGAGGCAGCAATAAGTAGTAACTTTCTTCTTTTTCATAAGGTGTTGTTTTTGTAAGGTAAAATAGCCTGTATATCCCTGTCCGGTGGTAGGTATATACAGGCTAATTTATATTATTAGGAAAGATGAATTACCAACCCGGATTCTGGACCAGATTTGAATTTACATTCAGGTAATCCTGTTTGATTGGACTCAAATACTGTTCATCCCTGAAGATGAATGGTTGAGCATCCAAACGTGCATTTTTATAATACTCTTCGTTGGTTGTACCGTAAGAGTTCAATCCGATCATACCATTTTCCATACCGCTCCATTCTTTCAGGGCAATCAGCCAACGGCGATAGTCGTATGACATATGTCCTTCGAACATCAGCTCTATGGTTCTTTCACGATGAATTACCTCACGAAGTTTGTCTCCGGACGGAAGTCCTTTGTAGGAAACTTCTACATTAGGAATACCGGCTCTCTGGCGGATCAGGTTGAAGTAAGTAAGTGCATCTCCTTCCAGTGTTCCATTGTATTCAAAGTAAGCCTCTGCATAGTCCAAATACAATTCTCCTAAGCGGATGATAGGGAAAGGGAAAGCTACCAGAGAGTTGCTGGTACCACTAACAAAAGTTTCTGGATGAGCCAGTTTGGCGATAGCATACGATCCATATAATTGGTCACTTCCCGCATCACGTGTTCCATTTTGCTCTTTGAAGCGCATTTTGAGGTTAATGGTGTCTCCGTTGATCAGGTAGTCCCCGCGGTTGAAGCCGATAGAACCATAGAAACGTGGTTCACGGTTGCGATGGAGCACTGCTACCGAATCCCCTTCGGCTACTGTGAAACGATGTGCATAATCAAACTCCGGATCTTCATCTATCGGAAGTCCGTTCTTGGTCAGATACATGTCCGCACTGAAAGCCGTTGCACCTAAAGCTCCATAAGGTGCTCCCGAGGAAGTACTGATACCTTTGGGAATTACGTGTGTTTGAATAGAGTTTCCATCGGCCCATGTTTCTTTCCAGCCACTATATCCCCAGATCAGTTCTTTATTCCATGCGTCTACAACCAGGTTACGTGCATTGGCAATGGCTTGGTTGAATTCCGGCAGATTACCTTTCTTTGTATACTTATACAATTCTGCTCCGGCTTGATGTGCCATGTCGATTGCCTTTTTACATTCGTCCATGGCAGTTTTCCATTTATTCTTGTCATAAGTCAGGTTCATGAGCAACTGTCCGTCCTTGTTCTTGAAATTCTTATACATATCAGCATTCCCATTGAACTGTGGGCTGGCTGCGTACAAGTACATTCTTGCCTTTAGTGCTTGTGCAATGACTTTTGTAGCACGACCGTAGTTGGAAGCTTTCACTGTCATAGGCAGGTCGGCAGAGGCATTATCGAACATTTGAGCAATTTGGCTAACGCATTCATCATAGGGTACACGAGGCTTGAAAAGTTCTTCTTTGGGTGCATTAAGAGGGATTGCTTCGTCCAGTATGACTATAGGACCGTAGTTCTGTAATAGCAGGTAGTGGTAGTAGGCAATCAGAAATTTTACTTCACCTTTCCAAAGTACTTTCTTGGCTGCGAGGTCTGCCTCTGAGATTTGTGATGGCTTTACATCATCAATATTATCCAAGAACGTATAACATTGGCGGATACCGTTGTATGAACTTTGCCACACATCAATGATCGGATCAGCAGAATTGTACAATCCTTGTTGCATTCTCATAAAGGTGAACCAAGTAGTGGTCCAGTGGGCAGATCCGACAGTTTCCGGAGTTGTGCACCAACTGAAGTTCTGACGGAAGTTCAGATAATTGGGAATGAAAGAATAGCAGGCGAAGACAAAGTTCTCGGCAGTCTGTTCGTTCTTGAACGCATCAGCCAAAATAGGGGTGTCATCGGGTACAATGTCCAGATAATCACAAGAGTGTAAGCTAGCTCCGATTAGTAAAGCTACAATTATATTTTTTAGTTTCATAATTATTCAGATTTTTAAAAAGTGAACTGTAAACCGATGGAACCCATGATTTGTGTCGGATATTTTAATCCGTTTGAGGTATAGAGCTCCGGATCCCATAATTTAAATTTAGAGAATGTCAGCAGGTTTTGTCCGCTGATATAGGCACGTAAAAATTTATAAGAGTATCCTAATTCCACGTTTTTAAGTCGGATATACGAACCATCTCTCAGCCAGTAAGTAGAGTTGGGGTTATTATTGTTGTTTTTCCCGTTTGTCAGTCTCGGATACATTGCTTCGGGGTTCGGGTTTGCCTCTGTCCAATGATTATCGGCAACAAATTGCATGACACCATACGATTCTCCACCGAAAGGATGGATGTCGCTCAACATGATGCTTCTTTTACCTACTCCTTGAAAGAAGATGGAAGCATCCCATTTTTTGTACTGGATACTGACTCCCAGACCATAGCTGATTTGGGGTAATTCCGGATTACCAATGTAAGTTTGATCGTTTCCGTCGATCTTTCCGTCATTATTGAGGTCTGCATATTTAATATCACCCGGTTGCACAACTCCGGTTAGTATTTGTTTTGGACTGTTGTCAATCTCTTCCTGATCTTTGAAGAGTCCTAATGCAATATAGCCTTTATACTGATTCAGGGGGCGTCCTACTTGTGACATGTATGCATATTCGTAGTCCGGTTCGTCTATTTCCATATATTGGTTCTTAGCGTATGTGAAAGTACCTTTGGCAGAGATCATGAAGTCTTTGCTGACAGCGTGATTATAGTCCAATGACATGTCAACGCCTTGATTGCGTACCTTACCCAGATTACCATAGGGTCGGAGATCTCCGGTGATACCACTTTCTGCAGGGATTGTATTACGTCTAAGGAAGATGTCTTTACGGTCTTCTCTAAAGAAATCTACGTTGAGGCTTAATTTGTTGAATAATCCCAGGTCGAATCCTACATTATACTTTTTACCGATTTCCCATGTCACCTTTTCAGCTCCGTAAGTAGTGATGGTAGCTCCGTTAGATGAGGTTTGCCACTGGTCACCGAATACAAATCCGGCTCCACCCAAATCTACTTTAGTAAGATAGGGGAAACGGTTGGAGCCGATATCCGCATTACCTACCAATCCGTACGAAGCGCGTATTTTTAAGTTGGAGATAACTTTTGTCAATGGTTCGAAGAATTTCTCGTTGGAGATAAGATAGCCGACAGCGAGTGAAGGGAAGAATCCATAACGGCTTCCTTTTTCGAAGTTCTCACTACCATTGTAGCCGAAATTGAATTCAGCCAAATAGCGTCCGTCATAAGCATAGGTAACACGTCCGGCCAGCCCCTGATTACGTTCCGGCAATGTATTGTAATAGTTATTGTCAGGATTGTTCAGATTGTATTCGCGCTGAAGATATACCAACATTGCTCCGACATCATGTTTATCACCGAACATGCGCTGATAGTTCAGTGTAGCCTGCAGGTTCATCAGACGGTCGCCAGTAGTGGAAGTCGATGTCTCAAGAGCGGTACGTCCCTTACTGATAGAGTTATAATCATAAAGATAGCTTCCGTCTTCTTGCTCCTGAGGATTCTGTAATTCATAAAAGTAAGGTGAAAAGGAGCGATTGACAGTCGTCTTCGACCAGTTTTTAAAAGAAACCAGTGCTTTAAAATTCAATCCTTTGGTAAGGAGGTCAAGTTTCTGTTCCAGTTCGAAAGCCGTATTAATGGTATATGCGCTTTGCTTAGAACTACCTTGTACCATACTTGCATAAGGGTTGCGATAAATACTGAATCCTCCGGAACCGATAGGACCACCTGATTTGTTTCCGAATATAGTGTGATCTTCACGGTTGATATTCGGATATACAGGTGCAAAATACATTGACGGAGCTTCCATTACGTATTTATACAAATCGTCCATACTGGTTGACGGACCATTGTAATTGACTATTTGCGAGTTGATTCTCACATTTACTTTGGTACTTGATGTCAACCATGCTCCCACGTTACTTTGGAACGAGTAGCGAAGATTCTGTATATTGTTGTCGAATGTGTTATTCGGATCTTTTTTCAGCATACCATTATCATTATTGATGGAGGCGCTGATGAAATAGTCTACTTTCTTTGTACCACCCATTACATTCAGGTTGGCTGATTGGTTCATGGAGTAGTCTTTAAACATATAGTCGAACCAATCAACGTTGGGATATACATACTGATTTCTGCCTTCAAGCGTTCCTTGAATTTTATCATCTGAGAAAGCCGGTGTACCATCCGGGTTACGGGTCAGAATAGCTTCATTTCTCAATTTCATGGCTGTTACTGCATCTGCCAGTTTGAGTGTACGTGTCGGTGCGGTAAATGTATTATCGATGCGTACATTGATGCGTGCTTTTTCAAGATCTTTACCGGTTCGGGTAGTGATCAGGATGACACCATTGGCACCGCGTGCTCCGTAGAGGGCTGTAGCCGAGGCATCTTTCAATATTGAGAAGTTTTCGATAGCTTCCGAGGGAATAGCGTTCATATCTCCTGCCGAAACTTCGACACCATCGATGAAGATCAGAGGATCAGTCGTTCCACTGAAGGTTGCGGCACCGCGTATCCAGAAGTTTGCTCCATCGGCACCCGGCTCACCGGTGCGTTGCATAGAAATCACGCCTGCTATACGTCCGGCAAATGATGTACTCAGGTTACTGGAAGGTACTCGAAGTTCAGCCGGTTTGATGGATTGTACAGCACCTACAACACTGGCTTTTTTCTGTGTTCCGAATCCTACTACTACTACTACTTCTTCCAGACTCTGGGCGTCAGGTACCAATTTGAAAACAACTATCTTTTTCCCTTTTAGCGGAATTTCAACAGGGGTATATCCGATAAAGGAGGCTACTAATGTGCTATTTTCCGGAGCCATTAATGTAAAGTTCCCTTCGACATTGGTTACTGTTCCCAATGTACTATTGCCTTTTATTACGATATTTGCTCCCGGAATCCCTTCTCCGTTTTCGTCAAGAACCTGACCGGTGATTTTGATTTTTTTTTCCTGTTGAGGTGCTTCTGCCGTAACTTTGGTAATTGTGATCTGACGGTCGTTGATGTTGTACTTCAATCCCGCTTCTTTAGACAAGATATTCAGAATCGATTCTACATTCTGTTTATCTATCGAAACAGACACTTTCTTCTGCAGTACAGGTAAAAGATCTTTTGAATACAAAACGACAAATTCACTGTTTTTTTCGATGTATTCAAACACTTCTTTTACTGTTTTATTAGTTGCGTGAAGCGTAAAAACAGTTTGCTGGGTATAAGTTTCTACAGCATAAACCGGAGTAGTGATACTCGGTATAAGTAAAAAAATACTAATTAATAAAAAAAAGGACGTAATCCTCCCTGCCTTATGACAAGGAATTGCTTTCTTTTTCATACATTTACATTGATTTTAGTTAATCATTAAAAGTTTGTGATTTAATAAAAAGTCATTAGAGTCGGATAATATGGGCGTATTATCCGATTTTCTTTTTTTATCCGCTTTCTTTCTACATAATAATGTGTGTTTTTTAAGGTTAAACATTTGTTTATTTTACTTGTATTATTCTATATAGATTACATTGTTTTTCATTGTGTATTCGGCAGGCAAGATAGATAGAATTGACTTCATTACCTGATTTAAATCATCATTTAAAAAGAGCTTACCAAACATTTGTTCGTTCTCTATCGCAGCATCACACCGGATGTTTTGTCCGTAATAATCTTGCAGCCGTAACAAAACTTGCTTTAGGCTTTCTCCCTGCAAGGTCCATATCCCGTCAATCCAACTGATATAATCACGGGCATTTACTTTTTCTTTTCCTGATATACCTTCTTGATTAAGTTCTACTTTCTCGTTAGGTACCATCTTTATATGATGATTTTGTTGGTCTTTTACATTGACCGAACCTTCTACCAATACGACTGCGGCTTTTTCCTGATTTTTATAAGCCGATATGTTGAAGGATGTACCCAAAACGCGTACTTCAAATCCGGAAGTATTCACGATAAACGGTTTCGAAGTATCATGTGTTACGTTCAGATACACTTCTCCTTCCACATAAATTTCTCTGTATTTCCCTTCAAATGCACGGGGATAGATAACTTTACTCCCGGAATTGATCCATATTTTACTGTTATCGGCTAAGACAATCTGTGAACGCTTACCTTTCGGGACAATAATCTGATTGTATTCCTCTTTAATGTCATCTTCCACAAGTTTATTAGAGTTGACCTGCACCTGACCTGTTGCCGAATAGACGATCTGGGCATTATTGTCCAATTCTATCTTCTTTTGATCCGAAACCACCAGCGTAACTTCTTTTATATCCTGTGGAATTTCTGTTTGCAGACTTTGTGCTATTTTATTCAGATCATGTCTCTCTTCATCATTCAATAAAAGAAAACAGCCGGCTCCTATTAACAGGGCTACAGAAGCTGCAACTGCCGAATATTTCAGAATACTGAACAACCTTGCCGTCTTATTGCTCTTCAAGGCAAGACGGACCGGGGTGTTGTCGGCATTTATTTTTGCCTGCACTTTTGCCCATATATCCGGTTCACCCGTTTCTTCGGGGAGACATCGGTTCCAGAGAAAGTCGAGCTTATCATATTCGGCTTGTTCTTCCGGAGATTCAAATGATATCTTTTCCGGATGATCGCCATCCTTATTCAGGCGTGAAGCAAATGATTTAAACTTATTCTTTCTCATTATTTTAATAGGATTACATTAATAAAGACGCAGTTTACTTGAGAATGTCCTATTCGGATTCCATTTTTTTTAGATTATTTTCTGATTTATTTTTTCAGACCATTTGAAATGATCTCTAATGCTTTGGCAACGTGGACGTTAATGGTCTTAACCGAGATATTCAGCATATCGGCTATTTCTTTATAGGGTAGGCGCTCTATCTTGGCAAGAGCGAAGACTACCTTGCATTTTGGAGGAAGTGTTTGAATGAGGCTATTGATTTGAGCTATCTCTTCCTTGCTGATCATCTCTTCATCGGGAGTTTGCAGATTTCCGATTATTTGAAAATCATCTATTTCTTCCCATGAAGCAATTTCACTTGAATTTTCCGCTTTTCTCAGATAGGAGATGGCTTTGTTATGAGTTAATGTGAGCAACCAAGCTTTTATATTCTTGATTTCATCTATTTCTTCCCGGTGTCTCCATACATCCAGAAAGACGTCGCTGACTACTTCTTCAGCGGTTTCTTTGCTTCGTACGAAACACTGTGCATAGTAGAACAAGTCTTTCGAATAGCTATTAACAAAATGACGGAAAGAAGTCTCTTCTCCTTTCTTTATCTTGCTGATATATTCTATGTTGTTGTTCATATATAGA